>Ga0272441_10000040_pt1 | contig 275075 bp, 279 predicted proteins | sample SSMProp6N_FD_193582 | JGI IMG/M metagenome (GOLD analysis project Ga0272441, IMG submission 193582) | Marine sediment archaeal communities from Little Sippewissett salt marsh, Falmouth, MA, United States - SSM-Prop-6N | ecosystem: Environmental > Aquatic > Marine > Wetlands > Sediment ...
CGATCTGGGAGAGATCCTGTTCTCCGCCGCCTACCCGGCTGCAGACAACCTGTTCTTCACCCTCTCGTTCACTCTGCCCATGGACGCAGGCCCCACCTTCTCGTTTGGATGGGACTACACGCTGTAGCGCTCACTACCTCGTTCTACGGAATGGGGGCGTCGCAGGCGTCAAAGGCGCGAATCTCTACGCCTGCCCGTCTGTTTCCTGGATAATCCGCCGCGTGTAACGCCCAGATCATGGAGTCCATAGGCTGGCCGTCTTGGATGGGGCCGGCACGACACAGCGTCGCGCTTCGTGCACGAATCCGACCTTGCGTGGGATCGAGGTGCTGACAGCGTTGTGCGGGTTGCAGTGGATTTCGACGAAGTCCACGCTGTCAATCTCGGAAGCAACCTTGGTGAGCGCGGCCGAGGCTTCGGTGACGAACGCTTGATTGATGCTGTCGGCATGTATCTAATACCCGATCTTGCGAGCGTTCTCTCCAATGCGTATGTGGAGCCCGCTGCCGCCCAGGATAGCGGTTTCCTCACGATTGAAGGTGGCGTAGATGCAGTCCTTGTCCAGGATAGAGCAAGGTGCGGAAGTGGCGGATTCGATTGACCTTCGCGGCCATTGGCTCAGGCTCGTTCGTCGCCCATGGCATCCACCCTCTCAGGTGCTCCAAGCTCCCGACGATGGCGTCCATCATCGTTTGGGCGTGCTTCGGCTCCCAACATCGAAGCACGAGATGCTCGGTCTCTACGCGATAGGCTGCGCTCTTCCTCGATTCGGGCATGATGCTGGGGATGGGATGCAGAAGCCGCTAGCGCAGCTCAGATAGGGACTTCGCCGTCCTCCCACATCTGACGAATACGCTCGGAGATGTCGGTCTCAGGTGGTGCAAACGATTCACCGTCGTGGCGACGTTCCCGTTCCGGCTGGACGAGATCCAGCATTTCCATGGTCGGCAACACGCTCCGCGTGAAGTAGCGGCAGAGCTGCATGTAGTCGTGCCCATCGGTTAATCCATACCATCTGCGGTAGTAGCGGAGCGGCCGGGACACGTACAGGAAGTCGCGCGCGCGGGTCAGTGCGACGTAGGCAAGGCGGCGCTCTTCCTCCAGCTCTTCCGGAGATCCGGCAGCAAGGTCGGATGGCAGGAATCCGTCCGTCGCGTGGATCAGAAACACCACATCCCACTCCCCGCCTTTTGCAGAGTGGATGGTCGAGAGAATGAGATAGTCCTCATCCTTGGTCGGTGGACCGGCAAGATCCGCGGTCGTGTTCGGCGGGTCAAGCTGCAGGTCGACAAGGAACTTCCTTCTCGACTTGTAGCCCGAGGCAATCTGCTCCAGGCTGATCAGGTCGCGCTCGCGAGCAAACGGGTTGTCGTAGGTCTTCTTCAGCAACTTGTCGTAGAACTTGCGGATGCGTTCGAGTTGGATGGCTGGTTCCTTCACACCCATTGGTGCAACGTCGTCAATCATCGCACAGAATGCCTTAAGCTCGTCCTGCGCAGCAGCGGGTCCTTTGAACGTCTTGATCGATCTTGGGTCACCGTGATGCTCGAGTACGTGATCGACAATCTTCCCCGCTGTTCCCGGCCCGATGCCGTCCATCAGCTGCACAACGCGGAACCAGGCCAGCTCATCGCGCGGATTCTCCAGCAATCTCATGATGGCAATCAGATCCTTGACGTGTGCCGCCTCCATGAAACGCAGGCCCCCATACTTGTGGTACGGGATGTTGCGCCGCGTAAGCTCGAGTTCAAGTGAAGTCGAGAGGTAAGACGCGCGGAACAACACGGCTTGCCGATGCAGTGGAATGCCTTCTTCGTAGTGTTTCAGGATACGCTCGACGACAAACTCGTCCTGCTGGGCTTCGTCCCTGCAGGTGACAAGTCGCGGCATTTGGCGAGACGTTCGCTCTGACCAGAGTTCCTTGGAGTACTGCTCCGCGGCCTCGGCAATCAGTAGGTTGGCTGTGTCCAGAATTGGGGTCACCGAGCGGTAGTTCTGCTCAAGCGTCACGACTCTCGTGCCGGGAAACTGCTCCGGGAAGTCAAGCATGTTGCGTACGGTTGCCCCCCTGAACCGATAGATCGATTGGGCATCGTCGCCTACCACCATGAGATTCTCGTGCTCGGCACACATGCCCTGCAAGATGGCGGATTGCAGCTTGTTCGTGTCCTGGTACTCGTCCACCAAGATGTGATCGAACTGGCCGGACAGCTGAGCTGCCATCACGGGATCTGTAACCAGGTGCATCCAATAGAGCAGAAGATCGTCGAAGTCGAGCACGTTCGTCTTCTGCTTGCGCTCGACATAGCGCTTGAAGATTTCCCGGAATTCCTTCTTCCACTCCAGACACCACGGGTATTCCGATTGGAGCACGGCTTCCAGGTCCTCCGAGGAGTTGAGACAGCGCGAGTAGATGGAAAGGCAGGTTCGCTTGCGCGGGAACCTTTTCTCCGCCTTGTGCAGGCCAAGATCGTGCCGGATGAGATTCATCAGATCCTCGGCGTCGCTCTGATCCATCACCGTGAAGTCCTGCCGCAGTCCGGCGGCCTTGTGGTGCGTGCGCAGCAATCGGTTCGAGATGGCGTGAAAGGTGCCTCCCCACACACGGCCGGTGACAGATGTTGCACCGCGGGCAATGATGGCGGCTGCACGCCGTAACATCTCCTGCGATGCGCGGCGGGTGAACGTGAGCAAGAGGAGCCGGCTCGGATCCAATCCTTGAGAGATTAAGTACGCCACGCGGTAGGCAAGCGTCTTCGTCTTGCCTGTTCCGGCGCCCGCCACAACCAGCAATGGGCCGTCACCATAGGTCACGGCCTCTCGCTGTTGGGCGTTGAGGTCCTCAAGCCATGTGTAGGTTTCCGGAGTGTTTGCCATCAAGTAACCTTATCCGATCCACCAAACTTCGTGCGACGGAGACTGTCTCTGACGGAAAGTGGACATCGAGGAAGGACAGCGATGAAGACACAACGACTGGACATCCGGCCCATCTGAGTTGCGAATATGGAAGAGGCCGTTGAGGTTTGAACGAGTCCGCAGGTCACCGAGCACATGGGAGGACCGAAGGCGCCTACGATGATCCGCGAGTACTCGATGGAACTAGCGGCAAATCTGGATGTCGTCTTCGCAGCAGAAGGAGACCGATGGTGGTCGGATTTCGTGCGAGATTCCGGAGAATGGATCGGGAAGGCGGGGTTGCCCTCCAAAGCGGTCGAGGGAGTGACCGAGATCGAGCTTTGCGATTTCCTGCTGCCTGCAACTTGGCGACTTGGATACGCGTCCGAAGCAGCGGCGCACTTGCCGTTCATGCGTTGAGCAAACTCGAGCTCTCTTCCGTGATTTCGCTCACCGAGCCTGAGACTCACAGATCCACTCGCGTTTCGGAGCGCATCGGCATGCAGTTCGTGCAGACGATTTCCCGCCCGGGCGGGACACGCCAGGTGTATCGGCTGAAATGCGAACTTCCTTAGCAGCTACGGATTTGGCTGGCAGCTCGGGCAGATGTAGCAGGAACCGCCAAGGTACGAGATCTTCTCGATCGCTGTTCCGCAGTTCGGACATGGCTGGCCTTTGGCTCGGCGATCCATCCGTGGAATGAAGCTGCCCGGCACGCCGAACAGGTCCTTCTCCGTATCGCGGCCCTTGCCAGCAATGCCCTGGTGGATGGTCTCACGCATCGCGTCATAGAGCCGTTCCCGTTCTTCGAGGCAAAGGGACGGCACCTTCCGCTTGGGATTGAGCTTGGCACGAAACAGGATGTCCTGCAAGTATCCGTTTCCAATCCCGGCGATGTTGCCTGCGTGGACCATGAATGCCTTGATCGGCTTGCGGCTCCAATCTCCTCGGTTGTCGAGAATATCGTTGAATCGATCCAGCGTCAGTTCATCGTTGAGAGGAGACGGCCCCTGATCTCCCGCGTGCGGATGCTGGGAGAGTTCCTCTCGGGTGAGCACTTGGAATCCGCCCCATGCTTGAATGGTGACTACGAGGCGGGCGTCATCCTCGAACGTCAGGATTGCGTGTGCCTTCTTGGGCAACACATCATCTGCAGCACAGTACGTGAGTCGGCCGAACAGGTCCCCGATCAACAGGATTTGACCGGAATCCAGCCTACAGATGAGCTGCATGCCCGCGGGATGCACCGATGTGATTCGCGTGTCGACCAGTCGTTCCGGGTAGGCGTTCAGGTTCTCGTTCACGAACATGAACTTCGGCCGGTCTGCGGCGATTTCCACTCCGGTGATCTCTCTCTCGAGAACCGTTTCCTGCATCTGAGTTGCAAGGTGTACGACTTCTGGATACTCGATCATCTCAGCCTCCCCGTCACCCTACGGAAGCTCCACCACATAGGCAAATAGCGAGCTCCTGGCAGATGCAGTCCAGGGGCTCAGCGACTCCATGAGGATGGATGCAGACGTTAGCTTTCCTCGCGCTCGATCGCAGGCTCATTCAGTTCCTTCATTCCCCCACAGCCACCTTCCGAAATCGGCGTCTCGCACATACCTCGATAGCAGGATCCGAAAGTCGTCAGTCCGTAGTCCTGTGGACTCTGCTGGCGAGAACGCATCTCGACAGCCATGTAGTAGTCCGGGCGCGCGAACATGAACCACTCCAACACGTTCGCTTGCACTTGCTCCATCGAGTAGTCGAGATCGTGAATCAGATGCGCGGCCAATCCTTTGCCACTACGAATGATGTTGCAAGCTTGACCGTTCTTCTCGCAGCAGCATTGATACGCCTGATTGTCATCGCAACATGGGGCAACCAGCGGATTCAACGCGTCGTAGTATCGCGGATCGCTCTCGACCCGCGGGACCAATGTGTACCACCACTCCGCAAATTGCGGCAGCGAGTGCAGACTCAACGGGATTCCGTACTCCGTCTCGGTTCCTTCTGCTGGGATGATCTCGTCTCGGATGATCTGAAGCTCGTCATCTCTCGGATCCTCGCCCACAGCACCAACGGCGACCAATGTGACCAGCAAAGCACCCCAAAGGACCATCCTTTGGAAGCTTCGGTTCGCATGCGCTCGGTTCGTAGGCATTCGACCTCCCAATAACTGGAGTTATGGGTCAAGTATACCAGATACTTACCTCCCTCTCGTGCGGGGCACATCCAAGGGACCTCTTCTCCTTTCGGATTCAATTGCCAACTGGATTTGGGTGACGTACACTTTCTGCAATCCAACGGCACGGAGGCATCATGGTCGATCTTGCGATCATCTTGGCATTGGCCGCCGCTGCAAGCTGGGCCATCGGAATGACGGCGGCAAAGCCCGGTGTTCGCCACATGGACCCGATCTCCTACACCTGGATTCGTTGGGCCATCGTCTCGGTGCTGGCATTGGCCTACGGCTTGCTTACACGTTCCTTGGCTGTTCCGCAATGGGGGGCACTCGGATTCGCGATCCTCGCAGGGGTGCTTGATTCCACGTTCGGTGGGCTCTTCTATCTCCTGGCCATGGAGCGTACGTCGGCGTACCAAACCACCACTCTGTCCAGTACAGCGCCGCTGTGGGGCGTACTCGGCGCCATCGTTCTGCTCGGTGAGCCCCTCGTCTGGCAGACCCCAGTAGCAGCATCACTTGTGATCGTCGGCGCGTTCTTCCTGGTCAAGCGGCCTTCTGCACATCGGCAGACATTGGGATGGGGCGCTGCTTTCGCAGTCATCACAGGAGTGCTCTGGGGATTCGCGGAAACGGTACCCGCAAAACTGGCGCTCCAAGGAGGGTTGTCCCCGGTCACGTTGTTGCTTGCGTTCTCTGTGTCCGGAGGCGTCGGCATGCTCGTGCTATTGCCGTTCCTGCGGCGGAGAATCCCCAGGCGTATCGAGCGGCGAGGCTGGCGGTACGTGCTGCTTTCTTCGACCGGCGGCGCGTTCCTTGGTTGGCTGTTGTGGCTCCATGCACTCGATCTTGCACCCGCCAGCGTAATCTCTCCGGTTCGGGGCGCAACGCTTCTGTTCGCGCTGCTGTATTCGCTTGTCTTCCTCCGCGAGCGTCCGACGCGCAAGGCGCTGATCGGGATCGTGCTTGTATTTTCGGGCATTGTCCTCGTCACAGCATTGGCGGACTGATCGCGATTTCCCTCTCTCGACGCTTGACATGGGATGGTTGGATCCCTATAGTTAGCCTCCTAATGGTTAGGACATTAATCAATAAGAGGAAGATCCATGAGTAAGCGATCCACGCGTCAAGACGAACACCCGGTCGGGCAGCTACTCGCGCAGGTGTGCCGAATTACCGGCCATCGGCTGCGCGTGCATATGGAGCGCATCGGTCTCCATCGGGGGCAGGGGTTCGCGCTTTTTCACCTCTGGCATCACGATGGGGTAGCTCAGCATGAGATCTCCGAGGCCATGCACATTCGGCCGGCATCCGTAACGAACATGCTGAAGCGCATGGAGCGCGATGGTTGGATCGAGCGACGACGCGATGCCATGGATCATCGCGTTGTCCGAGTTTTCATCACCAAGAAGGCAAAAGCATTGCGTAAGGAAGCAAGAGATACGTTCCAGCAGATGGAGCAAGAAATCTCCGAGATCTATACACCAGAGGAGAAGGCCACGCTTCAGCAGTTGCTGCTGAAGCTGCATGATCGTTTCGCGCCGGAGGCTCCAGGTCATCTGCACCATAAGGCCTTCTTCCACGCAAAAGGAGAGGATTCATGAGCTCGATTCGCAAGCTGCTTCCCTTCGTTCGACCCTATCGCAAGCAGGCAATCCTTGCGTTGATTCTCTTGCTCGGAATGGTCTTGGCGGATTTGCTGGTCCCTCGGCTTACTCAGCGGATTATCGATGTCGGCATCGCCTCAGGCGACTTGCGCATCGTGTTGACGACCTCGCTCATGATGCTGGGTGCGGCACTATTGGCTGCGCTTTTTGCGCTCGGGAACAACTACTTCTCAGTCCGCGTCGCCCAGAATGTGGCGCACGATGTTCGGAGTGCATTGGTGCGCAGGGTCCAGCACTTCTCCTTCGGGAATCTCGATGAGATCCGGACCGGTGGGCTCATTACACGATCTACGTCTGATGTCCATATGGTGCAAATGATCGTGATGATGGGTCTTCGCATTCTCACGCGCGCCCCCATCTGGATCATCGGTGCCGTGTTCATGCTCATGGTCACGAGCATGAAGCTCGTGTTACTGATGCTGGTATTCGTCCCTGTGATTGTGCTGTTTGTTTGGCTGTTCGCACGCAAGGCAAGACCACTCTTTCAATGGGTTCAACAGCGGCTTGACCGACTCAACACCGTATTGCAGGAGAACCTGGCCGGCGTTCGAGTTGTGAAGGCGTTCGTACGAGAGCGCCACGAAGTCGATCGTTTCGAGGACGCAAACGTCAAACTCATGACCAAGAACATCGAGGTCATGCGATTGGTTGCCATCCTTCTCCCTACAATGGTACTCATTCTTAATCTTGCGGTGGTTGGTGCGCTCTGGTACGGGGGGAACGCGGCGCTTTCCGGCGATCTCACCGTCGGCAAGATCGTAGCCTCGATCAATTACCTGACCTTCGCGCTTTTCCCGCTCATGATGCTCGCAGGTATGCTCGCCCCGATTGCGGCGGCAGAGGCCTCGGCCTCGCGGATTCTTGAGGTGCTCGAAGCAGAGCCCAAGGTAAAGGAACGTGTGGATGCGAAGTTGCTCGATGCTCCGCAGGGACGAGTCGCCTTTGAGCGTGTGAGTTTCTCGTACGGAGACGACGGAGAAGATCCCGTGCTTAGCGACGTGAGCTTCGTCGCAGAGCCCGGCGAGACGGTGGCTCTGCTGGGCTCCACGGGATCGGGCAAATCCACGCTCATTCACCTCATCCCTCGGTTCTACGATGTCTCGAGCGGACGAATCACTTTGGATGGGGTTGACATCCGTGAGTTCTCACTGCAATCGCTACGCGCTAGCATTGGGATTGCACTCCAAGAAGCTGTGTTGTTCGGCGGTACGATTCGTGAGAATGTCGCCTACGGCCGACCGGATTCGTCAGACAAGGAGATCCTCAGTGCATGCGCAGCCGCTCAAGCTGCGGACTTCGTCCAGGCGTTTCCAGAAGGACTGGATACGGTTGTCGGTCAGCGCGGCGTCACGCTGTCCGGCGGGCAACGCCAGCGATTGGCGATTGCCCGTGCGTTGCTCGTGAAGCCCGCGCTTCTCATCCTGGATGACTCGACATCTGCGGTTGACATCGAAACCGAGGTGCGCCTGCAAGATGCACTAGATCGGCTGATTGCTGACTCCAAGGAGTCCACGACTCGATTCATTGTCGCACAACGGATCAGCACGGTATTGCTTGCGGACAAGATCCTCGTCCTGGACCGCGGACGTATCGCGGCTTGCGGCCCCCATGAGCAACTGCTTGCGCAAAGCCCGATCTACCAAGAGATCTACGAATCCCAACTCGGAGGTAGCGGGGATGTCCCGAGCGCGAACGCAGGCGAGGAGGTGGGGCGCGATGTCTAATCCTCAAGGCAATGCGCAACAGCGGCCGCAGCGGACGGGAATGTTTCGTCCAGGTCGAGGAGGACATAGCTTCGGTGCGGAGCCCGCAAAGGATGCACGCAGTGCGCTGCGCAGGCTATTGGCGTATATGCGCCCGTATGGCGCATCGATCGCACTCGTTTTCGTGCTCGCCACACTCGGGACGGCAATGGCATTGCTCGGCCCCTACCTTATGGGTGTGGCCATTGACGGGATCGTCTCTCGCGAAACCGTCTCCTATCTCCTGCGTATCCTCGGGTGGATGCTCGGTTCCTATGCGTTGACCTGGATAGCCAATACAGGACAGGGTGTCCTGATTGCTACGGTCGCGCAAAAGGCAATGCGTCGCTTGCGAGGAGATCTATTCCGCAAGCTTCAGCAACTCGATCTTCAGTTCCATGATGCGCGTAAGTCGGGCGAGACGATGAGTCGCCTTACTAACGACATCGATGCCATCAGCCGGGTTCTTAGTCAGAATATCACCCAGCTGTTCTCGGGGTTGCTGACCATGACCGGAATCCTCGTGATGATGTTCGTGCTCAGCCCATGGCTGGCTTTGGCATCCATGATCGTGCTTCCATTGATGTTCGGACTCGTGGTGATCGTAGGGCGGAAGACCCGGAGCGCGTTCCGCGGATATCAACGGAATCTCGGTACCCTCAACGGGACGCTGGAAGAGACGTACTCTGGACAACGTGTCGTCATGGCATTCGGGCAGCAGGGCCGCGTTCTGGATCGGTTTGACAAACACAACGCCACGGTGCGTCAGTTCGGCATCACCGCAATGACCTACGCGCTCTTCGTGATGCCGATGATGGGCATTCTGTCCAACGCCAACGTGGCCGTGGTTGCCGGGATCGGTGGCTGGTTGGCAATTCGTGGAGTGGTCACCATCGGGCTCATCGCGACGTTTATCACGTATTCGCGAAGATTCGCCGAACCACTTCGCCAGCTTGGAGGCTTGTATAACCAGGTTCAAGCCGCACTTGCAGGCGCGGAACGGATCTTCGAAGTCTTGGACGAATCACCGAACCTGAAGGACGCAAAAAACGCCGTAGAACTGGAGAAGATCCAAGGCAGCGTCGAACTGCGAAACGTCGACTTCTCCTACGAACCGAACGTGCCCGTACTCAAGAGGGTCTCGTTGCTCGCTGAGCCGGGGCAGACGATTGCTTTGGTCGGGCCCACAGGCGCCGGGAAAACCACGATCGTGAATCTGCTCACTCGCTACTACAACATCGACGCTGGTGCCATCCTAATTGACGGCACCGATCTTCGAGAAGTTACGCGCAGCTCGCTCCGCCGCCAGTTGGGTATCGTGCTGCAACAGACATTCTTGTTCGCGGAATCAGTCATGGAGAACATCCGCTACGGCCGATTGGATGCAACAAGTGAGGAAGTCGTTGCCGCCGCGAAGTTGGCAAATGCCGACGAATTCATTCGCCATCTCCCACAGGGATACGACACCGAGCTCTCGGAACGCGGCGCAAACCTGTCCGAGGGCCAACGACAGCTGCTCTCCATTGCACGTGCCGTGCTTGCGGATCCGCGAATCCTCGTTCTGGATGAAGCCACAAGCAGCGTAGATACGCGAACAGAGGTCCAAATCCAAGACGCACTGCACGAACTGATGAAAGGACGGACGAGCTTCGTGATCGCCCACCGGCTCTCAACCATTCGGAATGCCGATTTGATCGTTGTCATCGAAGACGGGCGGATCGTAGAGCAAGGACATCACCAAGGGTTGCTCGATCAAGACGGAGCCTATGCGAGGCTCTATCGAAGCCAGTTCCGCAGCAGGAATTCGAATGCTCCTCAACAAGGGGCAGGGAGGTCGTGAAATGAAACGGATCGGAGGCATCCTAGCTCTCTGTGTGCTTGTTGGGCTCTCAATCTCCGGCTGCATGAATTTCCAGCAACGGGCTCAGGAAGCTGGCAAACGACTTGAAGAAGCAGAGCACACAGCAAGTTCCGCGATGGCAGCAGCAGGAGACAATCGCGGTTTGATTGAAGCGCTCGAACAACGAATCGAGGTTCTAGAAGCCGAGATTTCCGCGCTGCGAACGTCCATCCAAAAGCAAGAAGCGTCGCAGACGGAGTAGACGAGTACTTGCAATAACTGTGTGAACTAGCACACTCATACACTCAACACAGATGGCACACGGAAATCGCACACCGGAAGCTTAGGATACGGACAAGGAGGAATCATGAAACGAATCATTGGACTTCTCGCCGGAATTAGCATTGCAGTCATCAGCTTGGGCACGCTTGCCCAGTCAGAGTTGGATGTTTTCCCAGTTGGGACGACCACAATGAGATACAGCGTGACGGCAGAGGATATGAGCGAATCGCAGATTCTGGAATTGACGGTCACCGCCTATGGTGACGACCGCTACACCGTCCGGATGGTCACAGAGCAGACGGGCAATGAAGATGAGCTGGGTACGGGCTTCGGATTCATCTTCGGTAGCGCTCGCGTGTCTTCCGGGGGCGGCCATGATGCGGACTATTCGTCTCTCAACGCACTCATGGATCAGCGGAACCACCTGCAAGAAGGGCAGGATTATTTGCTGCCGGGCGGTAGCGCGTTTAAAGAGATTGAAGGCGTGACGATTGCAGGGGTTTGGTGCCTTCAGGGAACGCTGCTCGACGAGGATGACGAGAGTTCGAAAATGACGATTGCGTTTGCCCTTTCTCATCCGGTCTACATCTCGCCCAGGATTGTGGCTGCGGAATTCCGCGACGGTGCGTGGGTCGAGACCTTTCGTATGGAACTCGTCGAGTACACGTACGTCGAAGGCGAGGGCTAGTCCATGGCGCTGCTAGATATGAAGGGGATCACCAAGGAGTACAAGCTCGGGAAAACGATTGTCCGAGCGCTCCGCGGATTGGATCTTCAAATCCAAGCCGGAGAAGTGGTTGCTATCATGGGCCCCTCAGGTTCCGGGAAGTCCACGCTCATGCACATTCTCGGTGCTCTGGATATCCCAACAGGTGGCAATGCCTGGATCGACGGCCAGGATCTTCAGTCGCTCAAAGAGAGCCAGTTGGTCGATTTGCGCGGCCGACGCATTGGGTTTGTCTTCCAGACGTTCAATCTGATCCAGACGTTGTCTGCACAGCGAAACGTGGAGTTGCCGATGATCTTCCAGGGGATCGGCAGACGGGAGCGGGCACGCAGGGCGAGAATGCTGCTCGAACGCGTCGGACTCGGAGCGCGCATCCGCCACAAGCCGAACGAGCTGTCGGGCGGAGAGCGGCAACGCGTTGCGGTCGCGAGAGCCTTGGCCAACGACCCCGAGATCCTTCTTGCCGATGAGCCCACAGGCAACCTGGATACCGAGAGCGGCCGGTCGATCCTCGAACTGCTGAAGAACCTCAGCGCAAGCGATGGGAAGACCGTCATTCTCGTAACGCACGACCCGGAAGCCGCGGAAATTGCGGATCGGGTTGTCCGCCTGAGAGATGGTTGTGTCTCTGACGACTGCCGATCCACGCAAGTTGGAGGTGACGCCAATGCGTAAGCTCTGGGATTTCCTGCAGCTGGCCGGGCAATCGATCATCCATCGGAAGATGAGAAGTTGGCTCACAGTCATCGGTGTGTTCATCGGGATCACGGCCGTTGTCGCACTGATTTCCATCGGCCTCGGCTTGGATCGAACGATCAAGGACCAGGTCTCACAGGTTTTCGGCGTCGATACGTTCATGATTCTTCATGAGGATGCCTTCGGTCCGCAGCGCCATGGTGGCGGCAACTCCGAGGAATATGCACTCGACCTGGAATACCTGAAGTCCATCGAAGGCGTGAGGATTGCGGCGGCCATCCGGGAACGCACAGGATTCGTTCAAGGACCGCCGGGGGCAGATGGCATTTCGCAACAGGGATTTCTCCAGTTGATGGGGCTTTCCACCGAGCTCATGACAGACTTCGAAGCCTTCCTTGGCGAACTTGAAGTTCAACCCGGCGGGCGGCTGTTTGAGGAGGGAGATCGTGCAGTCACCGTGCTTGGTGCGGAGATTGCGGAGCGGCTTGGCGCAGAGGTCGGGGATACGATCTTCATTGCTGGTGACGACGATGCGGAACTCGATCTTGCGGTCATCGGCATCATGGCGAGAGAAGAAGCGCAAGACGATTCCGAGGGTGGATTTCGCATGGGAGGCGGAGGACCGGATGGAGATACCATCTATGTACCTTTCGACACCATGGAAGACCTGTTCGGCCCTGCAGACGATGTGTCGTTTACCCTCGTTCGTACGGCGAAGGGCGCGGATGTCGATGAGGTTGCAGATCGTGCTGAACAGCAACTCAAGGATCGAGGCTCGGAAGTGTCCGCGGTGACCTACACGGACATTGCGGATGCCATTGGGACCATGACAGCCACGATCAGCGCATTCCTCGCTGGCATTGCGGGCATCAGCCTGTTGGTTGGCGGGGTGGGCGTGATGAATACCATGTTCACATCCGTCCTGGAGCGCACCAAGGAGATCGGCGTCATGAAGGCGGTGGGCGCGAAGAACAGCCACGTCTGGACGATCTTCCTGATCGAATCCGGGTTGATGGGCCTCGTCGGTGGGCTCGTCGGCACAGTCCTCGGACTGGGCTTGAGCGCACTTGCCTCTGGCATGATCAGTCGATTCTTTGAGATTGAGCTGATCGTCGTGGCGAGCCCTGTGCTCATCCTGATCACGTTATTGGGTTCGTTCGGGATTGGTGCCGTTGCAGGGCTCTGGCCGGCGTGGCGCGCGTCACGACTGCAGGTCGTTGACGCGCTTCGCTACGAGTAGCGATCAACAGGGGATCGAAGCATCGCGCTCGATCCCCGGTTTGCTCCGGCCTCTTTGCTGATGGTCGCAGCTGCTATTGCTCGCACGGCGTTTCGGAGAGCAAGCATGGGAACTCCCCATCAGAAAATGCGCCTGCGGCGTTTCCATCGTCTTGCTCGGGTTCGGGAATCGTGTTCCCGTAGCCGGTGAGCTGCCAAGGGTACGGTTGCGTGTACGTGAACCCACCTTCACTGGTGACCGGAGAGAACCCGATGCCAAATGACGCACTTCGTGCAATCACGCTATGCCGGAGATCCAGGTTTGCCGTCGCCTGCATATGGATCCCCAAGGCGTTGTCCCGGATCTCGCAGGATTCGATCTGAGCGGTCGAACGCCCTTGTATCCCGACTCCGAGCAACACGTTCTCATTGATCCGGCACGCCTTGAGATTGCAGTATACGCCGTCCGTCTGAATCTGTGTCTGCGAGAACGACCGCCCATCCGGACCCAGCTCGATTGTCCAAGACGAGGAATCGAGCCAGATGCCGGCCCCCCGATTTCGCGCAATCAGGCAATCCGTCATCCTTACGTCGCCATAGCCTCGCACCGAAACGCCCAGCCACTCGTTCTCCTCAATGCACGTATCGAACATTGCGACCGTTGGCAAATGCGTATAGGGATCGGTGGTCGTTTCGTAGTCAAGCAGGAAATCAAAGAACGGATCCACAGCGTCGACAACGATCCCTGCCTCCCCTTGATTCTCCAAGATTGAGACATCGCGCAAGATCAAGCCTGCGTCCATCCCCACGAGGATGCCACCGCCGTTCGCGGGAGCCTCCGGGATACCGCCGTTCAGGATTGGATCCATCATGTCCCCACGGACGTACGGCACCGTTTGCAGATCCTGACCATTGCGTTTGACTGTGGAATCCTCCAAGACGACGCGGACTTGCCCAGCAACGATGAGGCCTGTGTGTAGGTTTTGGTCAATCGCAAGTCTTGTGCCGTACAACGTGGCAGAGTCCACAACGACAATGCCGGCCTCACCGGATCCCGAAACCTGGCAATCCTCCATATGGCCCTCCGATGCATCGTGCAAGACAAGTCCTCGTGTGCCGCTCTCACGAACTGCGCAATCGAGCAAGCGTAGTTCACTAGTGCCATAAGTTGCCACAGCCGTATGCAATACCTCCTCGAAGCTGCAGTCGATCGCAAACAGCGTGCCGTTCTCGAGACCCACCCCGCTTTCTACGGCCCTGAACTGACAGGACATCAGCGCGACGGTGCTTGCGTCAATCATCAGAGACTGGAGGCGCGAATCCTGGAAGGTCGTTCTTGCAAGATGCGCTGCGCGTGCACGGGTCAACAGGACGTCATGTGTGTTCCCGAGAAACGTGCATTCCTCAAGCTGAAGGGCCGAATTGGGCAAGCCATGGATCGCAATCCCTCCAAACCGCTCGAACTTGCTTCCGATTGCCGTGAGCAGTCCATTCGCCTGGACTTGCAGTACGGCATCTTGATGCACCGCCCCGCTTGCACGACACACAACATCATCCAGATGAAGCGTTCCTGCAATCGGGACGGGATGCTGCTCACGGAACGCGAGATCCAATCCATGTAGGGAGACGCGTGCAGCGGACGACAGAATCGATGCGGTAATCGTATTGCGTGTTCCTGGAACGATTGCCGCCCGCTGATCGGAGTCTCCCAGGATTGTGACATCCTTCCAAATCGTGATCCCCCCGAGATGTTCTCCTCCGCTGAGCAGAATAACGCCGGACGGCGGTGCGGCATCGATGGCTTCTTGCAGCGTCTCGTAATTCTGCGGTACGCGAACGATGCGTGACGCAGTCTGAGCATTCCGCGGCACCCGCAACTCCGGGGCCGCCCATCCCCCGAGATCGGCCCCGTTGTCCTTCAGAAGATTCCCCGTCCCGGTTACGCGGGCGTCCGCGGTTCGGACGTCAATGCCATACTGATCGTTCTTCCGAACCCTGCAATGCTGAATGCTCACGCTTCCGCTTCCGGAGACGGCGATGCCGCTCCCTCGGCAACCCTCGACGATCAGGGATTCACAATGTAGCGACGCAAGCGTTAGATACAGGATGCCTTCCGGCAGGAAGCCCGAGGCACCGCGGATCGTGAAACCTTCCAGGCGAACTTCAGCCGAGTTGTCCGATGGCGAAACCATGATGACAGGGCCGGGCAGCCGTGACTCGAGAATGACACGCTCCGGATGCTCAAGATCTCCAAGCAAAGAAAGCCCTCGATCAAGCTGAAGATTCTCCCTGTGAGTTCCCGGCAACAAGCGAATGACTGCACCATCCGGAGCTTGACGAATCGCAGTCTGGATCGAGTCTCCTGGTGCGATCTCTAGGACTCCTGTCGCAAAGGCCCAACTGGACAGCAAGAGAAGAAAGGCAAGAACGAGCAGTAGAACACGCAGCGCATCGGTGCGGCCGTTCATTGAAGCCTCCTTGAAGACAACGAGAGGTATTTGACGCACGATACCTGCTGAGATCCGTATCGTCAAGAATCAGTCGATTCGAACCCCCCATAGATAGCGCGAGGTTACCCCGTGCCAGCTGTTTCTGCCTCCATACCCAAGCCAAAGGCTCGCAGGATCGTCCACAGTGCTGGGACGTAGCTGGTGTCGCACGGCTTCTCGTACGCAGCCAACAGAAAGGCATAGGCTTGCAGCATATGCCGGATCGCGAGATCCAGCCGTCGCTGTTGTAGCCCCGAAAGCGTTGCGTCAAGTGCAAATGCCAAGTAAGTAGCTACGTTACGGGCTGATGCCGAGAGGGTCGTACGAAGGCTCGGCGCAATGTCAGCCTGCGCAAATCGATCTTCCCAGGCGCTCATCGCGTGCATCAACCCCTCAACAGCTTCTTCACTTCCTGCAGGTGGACTGTAGTGTCTGCCGCCACTGCCTTCGAGCAGGTTGACCAGTTGTTGCGCGTGCAATTGCACATCACGCAAAGTCGGGGAGTGAGCTGCCACAGTAGAAAGGGTCAATGCCATGCGAAGCTGATTCGTGAACGCAATTAAGCGCTGCTCGAACGTACGCCCCTCCTCCTGTGCGGTCATTGTGCCCGCGAATAGGAACAAGATTAGACAACAGGTAGCACCCTGTCGGATTCTCTTCATCGTTTGTCACTCCCTTCGATCCGAATTGCATCACATCAATCCGGTATCCGGCTATGTCTGATCGGTCAATTCCGCGTCAACGCGGTCCGAGACGAGCTTGTATCCAAACCCAGGAACGGTTTCGATCAAGCGCTTCCCTGCAGGATGAATCGCCCCCAACCGTTGTCTCAAGAGATAGACGTATTGCTTGACGTCCTTCGAGTCTGCGTAAAGCGACTCCTGCCAGACGTTCTCCACGATCTCCCGATCCGAACACACTTGATCCGGGCGATGGCCAAGGTATTCGATCAACGCATACTGCTTCGGCGTGAGGCGGACCTGATGACCTCGGTATGTAATGCGTTTGCCTGCACCGTCAATACTCAAGTCGCCAATCGTACGCACGGCAGTACGCCTCTCAGCCACACGCTGCCTTCGCGGTTTGTCCGCTGGGTGCAACCTGCGGTGTCCCAGAAGCCACCACAGGAGCCCAAGGAGAAACCCATCGATGGCGATTGCCAAGGCACCAGACCAAAGCCCAATTGAGCTAACGCGCAATCGCGCACTCGACGTGTCGATTCCCATTCGGATATAGCTCATCTCCGATGTGCCAAGCGGTACGACAATGTCCAGTACACCGTCGCGCGCAGCGGCGGGCCGTGCAGAGCCCATTGCGGTGGCTTCGGGCGCTGCTGCGCCGATGTTCCATTCACGAGCAGTTTCGACGCGCTCGTCCACCACGGGATTCCCATGGATCACGATCAGGACGTACTGCGCACTCCCAACCAACATGAACTGCGCGGCAGATCGCAGCATGGACAGCTGCAAGGGCGAGACCCAAGGTATTGCAGATGCGGCAAATGCTTTCGCATAGGCCATGGACCGATCCTCAAACGCGGTCGTCACCAGCGTCGTGCTCAGCCACAGCGACATGAGCCAGCACGTTGCAGTGACTAACACAAGAACCGATGAAATCAGTAGAAGCCCAAGATGCTGTCTCCACCAAACGAGGCGATTCACACAACTAGCGTACGAGGCAACCGGAACGGGAACAAGAGGATCAACGCGCATTGACCTCGCATTGACTTGAATGCGGTTCGCCTCTGACCGGACCTGTCCTACGGTAAGACGCAGCGCTCGCGGTTCATCCATCTCAAGCGGGCGAACAAGGAGGAACTATGAGCAGGAACAATGGATGCAGGATCGCTGCCGTTGTATTGTCCGTTGCAGTGCTCGGCTCGATCTTCGGGCTTGTCGCAATCGGGGCCTCATCTCCAGGACACGGGCAAGCCGAGCAAACTTTGGAGCGTCTCTCGGAGGTACTCAAGACGCTTGAGGCCGAGTTGAGCGCACTTGAAGCACCACGTGCAGAACGTCTCGAAGAAGGCCTCGAGCAGATTACTGAGTTGATTGCCACGCTGCTGGAAGAGTTCGACCGCCCTCGGGAAGACCGTGCAGCGCTTTCCAAGGCACGGATCGTTCGCTTGGACTTGATGCTGCATCGGCTGGTGGATGCACTCGAGCAGCTACTTGCGGCGGATGACGTCGCACCGGCACGGCTAGGTATGCAGGATGCACTCGAAGATCTTCGATTGTGGGTGGAGGGGTACATCGAAGGCCTCACCGCCGGGCTCGATCCCCGAATCTCAGACCGGCTTGAGAGAGCAGCCCATCAGATGGTTCGAGACCTTGCGCGCCAACTCAGCGAGCTTGCAAAGGGTGCCATGGCCAATGCACCGGAGCATCCGAAACTCGCACACCTCGTCGGGCAACTGAATGGGTTGCTTCAACGACTGGATCACTTCATCCGGCGGAACTTCCGCCCTGTCCCGTAGATATACCAGCAGATCCGCAGTCCTGCATCCTCATCTCGGGTACAGGACTGCGCTCACACTTGTTGCGCAAGTACCTTCTCGCCGCGCAACGCGAATTGCCTTAGCTTCCAATCTGTGCTAGAGTGACACGATAAGGAGTGGATGCGACGGGCAACCTCTTGTCAACACTGGGGCGAGTGGAGACGAGTGCAGTGCGTCTCCGCTCGTTCGCTTTGCCTCTAAGCATGCCAGCCCACGCATGCTCCAGAGATGTCCGAGTAGACAAGACCCGGCAAACGATCCAAACTGAGTCATGGAACCCATCGACCTAAGCGACTTCGGCATCCCCGTGTTCGCACAGACTGCTCACGAGATCGTGGTCATCAAGCCGTCGGGGATGGCATGCGAGTTGACATCGGACCCTAAGCGGCGATCACTTCTGTCTCGTCTTCGCGACGTAACGCCCAACGGGAATCCTCGACTTCCCCATCGGCTCGATCGTGTAACCCGGGGTCTTGTGTTGGTGGCTCGATCCGACGAAGCCATAGCTTTCCACAACGAGCAGATCCGTCTTGGGCACTGGGGCAAGCTATATCTTGCCCGCGCACTTGCACCGCTTCGCGATCGCGCAGAAGCGCTGCTGGGAATGCATCGGGTGCACCTGCGTAACCGAAGCGGACGTGCACGCGTCGTACGAAGCGGCGGGAAGCGGGCGGAGACGGAGATCCTCGCGTACGCACCCACACCCGGACAGGACGGCGAAATGCATGTTCTGATTCGCTTGCACACCGGCCGATTCCATCAGCTTCGGGCGACGCTCGCGCACCTTGGGATCCCGCTGGTTGACGACTGGATCTACTCAAGCTCCCCTGGGCGGGGCAAGGAGCGTTTCTACTTGGAGCATATCGCCCTCAGATGCAGGTTGTTTGGCGAAGGGACACCTTGCGTCTTGCACTGGCATGAGGATCCCGATCGCGAATCCATCGATCCAGGATTGCACAGAAAGCTGGACGATTTCCTGGCACAATGGAAGATAGGAGGTTGAGATGCCACGCAACGTCGAGATCAAGGCCAAGGTTCATGACTTCGAAGCGCTTCGCCATCGTGTGGAGGCACTCTCCGATACGCCGGAGGAAGTCCTCGATCAGCTCGATACGTTTTACATCACTCCGAGAGGAAGGTTGAAGTTGCGCGTGCTGGCTCCGAATCGCTGTGAACTTATTCAGTACGCACGCCCGGATGATCCCAGTGCAAGGGTCTCGACCTATGAGATTGTTCGATCGGAGGATCCGTCAGCTTTTTCGCGCATTCTGGAGTCGGCGTTGCCCATTCGCGGCGTGATCTCCAAACGTCGCTACCTCTATCTGATTGGGCAGACACGTGTGCATCTCGATGAAGTCGAAGACCTCGGATCATTTGTGGAACTCGAGGTTGTCCTGTCGCAGGGAGAAAGCTCGGCGTACGGTGCATCAATCGCCAGGGATCTGATGCGGCAACTGGAAATCGACGAGTCGGATCTCGTGCCCGGCGCGTATATCGATCTGATGGAGAACCGGACATGAAACTCACCGCGTATCAACAGGCAGGCGGGTTTCTCGATGTGGCATTGAAGACCTTGATGAGAGAGGAGGCGAAGAACAACCTGATCGTCGGCATTGCGGATCGTGTTCGCCAGGGCCGCCGCTATGGAGACAAGGCACCCATCTTCCTCACAGTTCACGACGGCACTCGAATGGTTGCTTCGGCCATTCGCACACCTCCCTACAACATGATCCTGCATTGCGAATCCGATGCACTCCCTGCCCTCAATGAGATGGCGGACTACCTAGTGGCGGCAGATCCTGATCTCCCAGGGGTCAACGCGAATGCGTCCATCGCTGCCGCATTCGCAGAACGCTGGAATCGGCGAACCGCCACAACATCGGATCTCTGCATGTCTCAGCGCATCTATGCGCTCACAACGGTCGTTCCGCCAACCGGTGTCTCCGGGAAATTCCGTTGGGCACAGGATGCAGACGTCCCCATCCTTGCGAAGTGGTTCCTGGCCTTCTGTCGCGAGGCAGTTCCGGACGACCCGCCGGAACACCCGGAGGACAATGTGCGCCGGTTCATCGAGACCGGACATCTTGGGGTCTGGGACGATGATGGAATGGTCTCGATGGCAGGAAGCTCAAGAGGCACGCCAAACGGGGCAACCGTTAGCGCCGTGTACACCCCTCTTGAGCATCGAGGCAACGGCTACGCCTCGGCTTGCGTCGCAACGCTGAGCCAGCACATGTTGGATGCAGGAAACCAATTCTGTACGTTGTATACAGACTTGGCGAATCCAACGTCGAACAAGATCTATCAAAACGTCGGCTACTGCCCAATTGTGGATTGCTCGATGATTCGATTCCACCACCAGGAGGCCGAATGACGAGCCACGTGACTGATACCAAGACGAAAGTCGTTTGCACGATTGGCCCCGCATCAAGCGATCCCAGTGTCTTGCGAGCCATGATTGCCGAAGGCATGGATGTTGCACGCGTCAACTTCTCTCACGGAACCCGCGAGGAACATGCCGCACGAATTGAGATGATCCGGAAGACCGCCGACGCCTGTCGTGCAACGGTCGCAATCATGGCCGACCTTCAGGGACCCAAGTTTCGCATCGGCGCGCTCAGAGAACCGCTGAAACTCCACGTCGGCAATTGGCTCGCGTTGACATCGGAGGCCGCGGATGGCACCGCGCACGTCATTCCGCTGCCACATGCCGAGATTCTCCAGGGAGTTCAAGTCAGCCAACGTTTGCTACTCGACGACGGCGCGGTCGAGTTGTGCATCCGGGAAAAGAGACCGGGCGTGCTCATCTGCGAAGTAGTTGTCGGCGGGATCCTGTCGTCTCACAAAGGCATTGCGGCTCCGGAAGCTTCAATCGCAATGTCTTCACTGACCCCCAAGGATCGTGAAGATGCACGTTTCGCCTTGGATCGTGGGGTCGATTTTCTTGCCCTATCGTTCGTGCGCACAGCCAAGGACGTGCGGGATCTGCGCACGCTCATCCATGAGCAGTCGGGAGAAGACGCCCCCGTCCACATCATCGCAAAGGTCGAGAGTCAGCAGGCAATCTCCAATCTCTCAGAGATTCTCCCGCTGGTTGATGCCGTCATGGTTGCGCGTGGCGATCTCGGAGTCGAACTCTCTCCACAAGAAGTGCCGTTGCACCAAAAAGAGATCATCCGGCGATGCAATCAAGCCGGCATTCCAGTCATCACGGCAACTCAGATGCTTCAATCCATGATCGAGAACCCGCGCCCCACGCGGGCGGAGGCGAGCGATGTCGCCAATGCGATCCTGGACGGCACCGATGCCGTCATGCTTTCCGCTGAGACCGCCGTTGGGAGCTTCCCGATCCACGCGGTTCGGATCATCCGCCGAATCTCGGAGGTCATTGAAGGGCACATGCCGCATACCCAGCTTGCCGACAAGCCCGATGCATTGCCGTTCGTCCATCCGGTCACTGATGCGATCGGAGACGCGACCGCGGACATCGCAGAAGCGCTTGCAGTCAAGCTCATCGTGACGACAACAGCCAGCGGATACACGGCGCGTCAGGTTGCACGCAAACGGCCGCGACAGGCCATCGTGGCGTTTACACCAAGTGCCTCGGTCCAGCGTCAGCTCGCGCTGGTGTGGGGTGTCACTCCACACTTGGCACCGTTGTGCACGACCACGGATGGCATGCTCGATTCCGTACAGCGCGTGCTCCTTGAACATGGCGAGTGCCAATCCGGAGATCGCGTTGTGTTGACCGGTGGAATACCCGTGGGCGGCGGCGGCCGGACGAACTTCGTCAAAGTACACACCATCTGATCCGAGCCGTAGCAACCACTCCACGGCCAAACACACTATGGGTTCTGTGAAAGGAGCCTACATGTCACGAGTCGTGCACTTCGAAATCACGGCGGATGATCCACGCTGTTTGCTCACATGTCTCGAGAAGCCGTTCGCCTGACGTACCGAAAAGCGGGATAGCCCAGTGGATGGCTGACGGGTCTCCAACCGGCACACACGATACTCCGGACATCCACGGCGGCATCGGCCGACGCACCGGCATCCCTAGGGTCGTCAACACGATCGATGTCGAAGACCTCGATGCGGCCATCCTCAAGGTGGAGAGAAACCGCGGCGCTATGGTCGTACCGAAGATGGCGGTTCCCGATGTAGGGTGGATGGCCTACTTCGAAGATCCCGAAGGCAATGTCCACGGGATGATGCAGATGAAGGTGGACGCTGCCTAGTTTTCGTCCCGCTCGAGAAGCATGCCAAACACCTCATAGAGGATCTTCACTGCAGCAACGGACGTAATCCATGATGAATCAAGGGGCGGAGACACTTCCACCAGGTCCATCGCACGGACAGGAAGTGCCGCGAATATGAGACGAAGGAATTCAAGAAGCTGGCGCGTTGAAGGGCCGCCGCCTTCCGGGGTTCCTGTCCCGGGTGCGTAGGCTGGATCGAGGCAGTCGATATCGAGTGTCACGTAGATCGAGTCCGCGGATTGCAGTCTCGCGATTGCCGTTTGAGCTGTCGCGTCAAGGCTAGCGGACCCAAGTTCCCGTGCAGTGATCACAGTCAGCGCGGGATGCGCACCAACATACACAGCTTCGTCCTCCAGCCAGGAGCGGATCCCGCAGAAAACGACGTGCTCAGGATGAACAGATGCGCTTTCCATCACGCGACGCGCGGTACACGCGTGCGACCAACGGAGCCCTTCGAACGAATTCATGAGATCAAGATGTGCATCCAGGTGCAGACACCGATCGTCCCCTCTTCGCGCTCGGACAGGGTTTCGATCACAGGAATAGTCACGGAGTGATCGCCGCCCAAGAACACGGCAAATGAAGAGGAGAACGCGCGCCGTGCCCCCGCCTTGATGCCACCGGAGATCGTCTGCCAGTCTCCTTCGCACGGAAGGTCTCCAAGGTCCCGAATCCGAAGCGCGCCCAACGGAGATCCTTCTTCCGTGAACGGTGCCGTGTGAGGCGTCAACGACCGAATCGCTGCAGGGGCTTCCGCGGCACCCTTGCGGAAACTGGAAGCCCCGTCGAATGGGATCCCCAGAATCGCTACATCCGCGTCGTCATGCTCGGTAGCCATGCCGCTCCAGGCTTTTCGGTGTGCGGGTTCTACGGTCTTGTTCATAGGAACATTCTAGCCGCTCGATCCCTTCGATCCGATCATGATCGCAATCGCGGACTTGTAGACGCAGTTGTCACGATTGGAAGATACCTTTAGGCTGAGACGCGATCAGGATCCTGAGATCCTGAACACAAGGGGCAAACGAAATGAGGGAGGTTTCATGTTATCCGCGAAGCAGATCAAGATCGTGCTGGGGGTCGTGCTCGCAAGTCTTGCACTCGGTGCAAGCGCAATGGCAGATGGCGTCTTCACGGTGGCCATGCAGCCCACGGTGGAGAACGATCCGGGGCTGATTAGCTCGGATGCAGAGATCGCGGTAGCTAATGCCGCGTATGACTACCTGATTGACATCGGGCCAGACCATGTGCTCGTCCCGCGGCTGGCAACAGCGTGGACAGTGAGCGAAGACGGGCTATCCTACAAGTTCACACTTGCAAGCGGCGTGCATTTCCACGATGGGAGCCCGCTGGTTCCAGGTGACATCGTCTGGACATTCAATCGGCTGAGGGATCCGGAGAATGGCTTTCCTACGGCATCACTCTTTGAGAACATTGCCTCTGTCGAGGCAACCGGGGCAAACGAAGTCACATTCACGCTGACTCAGACGAATCCGTTCTTTCTGTACGACTTGAGTGACAACCATGCACTCGTGCTGAAGCGCGGCACCGAGAACTTCGATGCATTCAACGGAACCGGCCCATTCGTGGTAACGGAGTACGTTCCAGGAGATCGGATCGTGATGGTCGCAAACGACGATTACTTCCTTGAGGGTGCACCGCTGCTTGATGGGCTGGAGTTCATCTTCTTCACGGATTCCGAAGCCGCGGTCGCGGCACTTCGTGGCGGGCAAGTTGACATGGCTTGGCGCATGCCGATCACACTTTACGTCGGACTTCAAGGCGACCCGGGGATTATCACTGTGGATGTGCCCACGAACGGTTTCGATCTCGTACGACTTCGATCCGACATGGAGCCTGGCAGCAACCCACTCGTCATTCAAGCCTTGAAGCACGCAACCGACCGCGCGACCATCCTGAATCTCGTCCAGCTCGGTGCCGGAACCGTGGGGCACGACACGCCGGTGGGGCCGCTGTATGCGAACTACTACGACAGCTCGATTCGTGCTCTGGCCTACGATCCGGCGCGCGCCATCGAATTACTCGAGCAAGCCGGCTATGGCGACGGGCTATCGCTCGATCTCTACACACCGGACACCGGAGCACGTCCTCAGCTCGCCGTAGTCTTGAAGGAGCAGTGGGCGCAGGTCGGCGTAGACATCAACGTCATCGTTGAACCCGAGAGCGTGTACTACGGCGACAACCATTGGATGGATGCCACACTCGGAATCACCGGTTGGGGATCTCGCCCCTATCCGCAGTTCTATCTGAACCTGATGCTCGTGTGCGACGCGGCATGGAATGAATCGCGCTTCTGCAACGCGGAATTCGATCGACTCGCAGCCCTGGCTGGGACGACGTTGGATGAAGACACCCGAGTCACTGCCTACTCGCAGATCCAACAGATTCTGGTCGACAGTGGGCCCGTCATCATTCCGTACTTCTGGCCGCAAGTTGCTGCCTATCGCGACGCTTTTGACGGGATCGCGCTGAAGGGATTCGCTGGCCGAACCGATTTCCGTACGATCTACGAGAAGTAGTCGATGCGAGGCGGGCGCAACGGCCCGCCTCGCTTCACTCAAGGGGCGTGAGATCCTCTGTCCAGTCGTCGTGGGTTCCGTCGAATCTTGTATGAGCTGTTCCGCCGACCGACATCCGCCATCGGCGTTTCCATTGTGTTGTCGTTTGTCCTTGTCGCTGTGTTCGCCCCTTGGCTGACCCCCTATGGCCCGACGGAAATGCTCGCGCTGGCCGCGCGTCAGGCCCCATGTCGGTCCCATCCGTTCGGCACCGATCTCCTCGGCCGAGATGTTCTTACTCGCGTGTTGTTTGGAGCAAGGAGCATTCTCTCTCTTACCGGACTCGGCGCGTTGATCGCAGTTGCTGCAGGTACAGCCATCGGTTTGATGAGTGGGTACTTGGGGGGATGGTTAGACGAGATCGTGATGCGCGTATTCGACAGCCTGTTGGCGATTCCAGCGCTCCTGCTCGCGCTGGTGCTCCTTGGCGCAGTCGGCCAATCACAGTGGACGGTGCTCCTTGTCATTGCCGTGGTCTACGTTCCTGTGGTTGCGCGCGTCGTTCGTAGCGAGGTGATTGCAGTCAAGTCGCTCGGATTCGTCGAGGCGGCACGCCTCCGAGGGGAAGCAACAGCATACATCTTGTTCCGGGAGATTGCTCCTTCTGTGCTTCCGGCGCTGTCTGTCGAAGCAGCATTGCGTTTCTCGTATGGCATCTTCCTGGTGGCCTCACTCGGCTACTTGGGCGTCGGTGTGCAGCCGCCCACGCCAGACTGGGGGCTCATGGTAAAGGAGGCTCGCAGTGCCGTACGGATCATCCCGTGGGCTCTGTATTTCCCGGCTGGCGCAATCTCCGCGCTCGTCATCGGCGTCAATCTAGCTGCAGATGGACTCAAGTCCGCCCTTCAGATGGGAACGGCCGGATTGTCGCCGCGCGTACGACGGAGAGTGCTTGTCGCGCGCAATCGCACATTGCCCTCGGGTAAGGCGTCCGATTCCGTGTTGTCCATTCAGAACTTAACCGTTTCGTACTTGGTCCACAGGAGTTGGCTGGACGCCCTGCGAGAGATCCATCTCGAGCTCCCCGCGGGACGGACACTCGGCATCGTAGGAGAGAGCGGCTCCGGCAAGTCAACACTCGCCCTCTCCATCGTGCAGCACCTTAGCGCAAACGGAGCTATTCGCGCAGGCAGAATCCTGTTCCAAGGCGCATCCATCCTTGGGCAATCCTACAGGGAATTGCAGCAGTTGCGCGGACGTTGCATCTCGATGGTGCCCCAGGACCCGATGGCCTCGCTGAATCCCTCTATGACGATTGGCAAGCAGCTCGCGGAGACCGTTCGCCTTCAAGGATCTGGAACCAGAAAGACAGCTACAGAGGTTGTGATCGAGATGCTGGGCGCCGTTCACATCGCTGATTCGGAGCGCGTTGTCCGGCAACATCCCCACGAACTTAGTGGGGGCATGCAGCAGCGCGTCGTGATCGCAATGGCGCTTGCCTCGAACCCCACGTTGCTGCTGCTCGATGAGCCGACAACCGGCCTCGACGTGACAACGGAGGCAGTGATTCTCGACCTTGTCGGTGAACTGCTTGAGGACCCCAAGCGATCGAGTCTCTATATCTCTCATGACTTGGGTGTCGTCTCCCGGGTTTCGGACCTCGTTGCCGTCCTCTACGCCGGAGAACTCGTAGAGTGCGGGAACACAAACGAGATCTTCACCCACCCTCGTCACCCGTATACGCTGGGGCTGATCGAGAGCATCCCGAGGATTGCCCCTGAAGGACGCAGGTCAACACTGCTGTCCATGGCGGGGTCCATCCCATCGTTGAGCGAGCTCCCCAGCGGTTGCGTGTTCAGACCGCGTTGCCGACTCGCCGGAGATGTGTGCCGGGAGCGTCCCCGCCTGGTTGCCGTCGGCGCTGGGCGCGAGACGCGCATACGTTGCCATCGTTGGCAACAGACGGCGTCGCTGCAGCCGGTCATGGAGACTTCGCAGGTTGCACAAGCGGCACCAAGTCCGATCGCCGATGCTGTGCCACTTGCGCTCGAAGGATTGGCGAAGCGATTCAAGTTGCGCCGCTCCGTTCGAGAATTGGCCCGCAACGCCCCGGTCACATCGCTGCGCGCTGTCGACGGCATCACGCTCTCCCTCTCCCCAGGAAGGACGATGGGATGGGTCGGAGAGAGCGGCAGCGGAAAAACAACGCTTGCACGTGTCGTACTCGGTCTCGAGCCGGCTACTGAAGGGAAGACGTCACTGGGCGATCACACACTGCCCAGTGCGTTGCGCCAACGAGATCGATCCATCCTGCGGCGGATCCAAGCGGTTTCCCAGAACCCCGATCAGGCGCTGAACCCGTACTTGCCTGTAGGCGTAACGCTCGGGCGGCAGTTGACTCGATTGGCACCCGCCCCTCGATCCGAAGTCCGCCAGAAGGTCGGTCGATTGCTGGAGGTTGTCGGGTTGGATGGGAAGTATGTATCCCGACTTCCCCAAGAACTCTCAGGGGGGGAGAAGCAGCGCGTGGCGATTGCACGTGCCATTGCCACAGCTCCGGAGTTTGTGCTTTGCGACGAAGCGACCTCCGCGCTCGATGTCTCGGTTCAGGCACGCATCCTCAATTTGCTTGCACGACTGCAGCGCGAAGTCGGAAGTGGCTATGCGTTCATCTCCCACGATCTTGCCGTGGTCGCGCACTTAGCAGATGAAATCGCCGTCATGTACCTCGGTCGCATCCTGGAGCAGGGAACCACATCGAACATTCTGCGCCCACCCCATCATCCGTATACTGAGGCGCTACTGTCTTCGGTCCACGGGCTGCATGCCGATCTTGCACGGACGCGAATCCGGCTGTCGGGCAATGTGCCAAGCCCAGTGGAGATCCCGCAGGGATGTCCGTTCCATTCGCGGTGCCCCCGCAAACTCGGTGACATCTGCGAAAGCCGCGAACCTACCTGGCAGTCTAGCGCAGGAGATCATTTCGTCTTCTGCCACATCCCGCTACCTGAGCTTCGAACCCTTCAGTCCCTCCAGAGTGAGGGGACCCGGGAACAGGGAGGTCGACGATGATGCGCTTCGCGTTGCAAAGAATCGGCTTCCTCTTCCTCACACTGGGGCTAACATCGATTCTCATCTTCGCAATCACTCAATTCCTGCCTGGTGATGTGGCGCGGGTCCTGCTGCCTCGCGATGCTTCCGAAGAGGCCGTGGCTGCCAAGCGGACAGAGCTAGGGCTGGACCGTCCCCCCATCATTCAGTTCATACACTGGCTGTCCGATTTCTCTCGTGGAGATTGGGGAACGTCGTTTGCCTGGGAGATTCCGGTGCGGGCGCGCGCAACGAATGCACTGCGCAACTCTCTAATGCTCGCGGTGGTTGCCTTGCTGTTTGCTGTGCCCGTTTCCATTGCCCTGGGTGTTTGGGCTGGACTCACCGAGCATCGGTGGCCCGATGCCGTCATCAGCTTACTTAGTCTCTCTGTTGTCGGGTTGCCCGAGTTCGTAACCGGAGTGCTGTTGGTTGAATTGTTTGCGCACAAGCTGGGGTGGTTCCCTGCCGTTTCCTCGATCCGTCCAGGAACCGGACTGATTGAAGCCTTCCCATCGCTCGTTCTCCCCGCACTCACCGCAACTCTGGTCCTGCTCGCTTATATCGTGCGGCTCACGCGTGCAGAAGTTGTCGAGCAACTCCGCAGGCCCTACGTGCGCACGGCCGTGCTAAAGGGCCTTTCTTGGCCAGCCGTTGTCATTCGCCATGTCCTGCGAAACGCACTACTTCCGACCATCACTGTTGTTGCGATCAGTATCGGATGGTTGATCGGTGGCATCATCGTCATTGAGAACGTCTTCAACTTCCCTGGCCTGGGTCGACTCTTGCTCACGGCGATCGACAATCGCGACTTTCCTTTGATCCAGGCGATTGCGGTGATTATCGTATTCGGTGTGGTGTTGTCCAATTTCGCGGCCGATTTGCTCTATGCAACCCTGAATCCGCGGATTCGCTACAACTAGAACCGGCGACCTCCGGCACTTGGAATCGTGCCGGAGGTACGTAGCCTAGCCGTTCTGACTCATGAAGACAACAATACCGATAACCGCCAACACCGCAAGACCCACGGCAATCCAAATCGTTGCATCTTGCATGATTCCTCCTTTCACCCCATCGGCAGATCGTCGAATAACGACTTCATCTGGCCGCGGTAGGCATCGAATGCTGCTCGCCCTTGCTCCGTCAAGTGAACCATGGTGTGGGGCTTCTTCTGCACGAATTCCTTCGTGATCACTACGTACCCGGCAGCCTCCAGCTTGCTCAGGTGGGATGACAGGTTTCCCCAGGTCAGTCCTGTGTTCTGCATCAGGAAGACGTAGTCCGCACTCTCCACGACGTACAGGTGCGCTGTAATCAGGAGCCGTGCAGGCTCATGGATCATCCGATCGATCTCGTAGGGAGATCCTTCCTCACTCAGTTTCTTCATGGTTCTCCACCGTTGAAAGGTCCTGCTTCGGATATCGGCGGATGAACCGCAAGAGCAGGACAACACCTGTGAGCATGATCAGGCTGCCGAAAACGGTCAGTGAATGTCCCAAGTGATAGCCATCGAGGAAGTCCGTCGCGAACAGGAAGCCAAACATGAGTGCACCGTAGACATACAGCCTCGGCAAGATCAGAATCCATCCGGAGACCGCCAGTGCGCCTCCCCAGATCAGTCCGAGGAAGATCACGAAATGCCTTGAGATCCACTCCGCCCAGATTGGGGTATCGGATGACGACTGCCAGAACATGAACCCAAACGTGACCACCCCTATCAGTGCAACGGCAGCCAGGATCCATGTCGTGTTTGCCAGGGCGCGCTTGCGTCGGCCGCGGAATTCCGCCTGCCCGACCCGGGGCACCACAAGCTTGCGACCGGTTTGCCGGAGCGCAGGATAAAAGGATGCGACCCAGATTGCGGATAGCGGCGGGAAGTTCGTTACGATGGACAGCCCGAACATCAGGAATACCGAGCCGATTCCCAGATCCCACAGGCCGTGCTCGAAGGTGCGTAGCCAGGCGCGCTTCTCGATCTGCTTGAGCATGGACCGACTACCCATAAGGACCCTCCTTCGGGTTCTGCGTCACAATTGGAACACTGTGCAGAAATCGGACGAAGATCGGGATCCCAATCGAGAAGCTGATCAAACTCGCTGCACCGAAAATCAGTGCGGGCGCATACCACGCCGCTTCCTCCAGACCAATGATGATCAAGAGAAACTCAGCAACTACGAACAGGCTCCCGTGTAGCGCAATTCTCGGATAGTCGAGGAAATACGCAATCACCAAAATGGGAACAAGAATCACCGCGGAGATCACCCCCCACGCGCCCCAAGCACCGACATCCCCGATGAAGCTGAATCCCAGCCGTGAGGACAACGCCGTAAGAACGACAAGCAGCAAGGTGATACATGCACACACTGTAAGTACGATTCGAGTTGTCCGTTTCCTCCGAACGCGTCGCGCAGCGAACTTCACGTACCCCACACGCGGCATGACATATCGGCGCTTGGCCCAGATCATCCAGAGGACGCCGCCAAACTGAATCGCGGAAAGAGAGACAATGCGAAGCCAATCCGAGCCTTCCCGCGAGCCGACAAGGGCCGAGACGGCCGCCCCGAGTAGCATGAAGCCAAACAGAATGTCGAGCAGCCCATCTTGATTCATCGTTCGCCAGCTTCGACGTTCGATATCTGTTAGACGTATTGATTGCATCATCGCTCCTCCATTCTCGAATGCAATGTACTTTGCGAGGCAAAGTACTATACATGAGAAAGCTCGCAACATCAAGTGCCACCGGTCGCAAGCTGAGTATCGTGAGGCATCCAGACTCGAAGACGGAGGCGTAATGGCGTGGATTCGCATTCTCGAAGAGCACGAGACAAACGAGGAACTCCAACAGGTCTACGAGAAGATCAAGGGCGGCCGCGGTTACAAGGACTCGCTCAGTGTACGAGTCCAAGAAAGAAGGTCTCACGATCGTGAGACCCTCGATATGTTCTCCGCTCTCCACCCGGAGACCCTGCTACAGGAAGCACACTGTCATGGAGGAACCTCTCTACCCGTTCTTCTTGCTCTTCTTCCCCTTCTCGTTGCCCTTCCCGGGGTTGTCATCCTTCTTGCCGTTACTGTTCGCGTTGTTCTCCTCTTCAGGTGCTTCGTTTCCTTCGGTGTTGATGTTCTGCTCGCTTTCGGCTTCCTGATGCTTGTTCTCGCCCTTGCCCGAGATGTCATTTGCCAGGTTCCCCCACGAAACCTCCTCCGGGTTCACGTCCCCGAGTTGCTCAATGCGGGCAAGGATTTCCTCTTCAGTCAAGCCAAGACGCAATGCCTCCTTGGTCAGGCGTACGAGAATGCCCGGCGGTACACCTCCGGCTACCAAGGAACTCACTTCTGCAAGCACAGCATCCGAGGCGCCTGCATTTCCAATGGCATTCAACGTGCCCGCTGGCGTCAACGCCTGATTCCAGAGCAGAGTCAGCGCAACGATCGGATCGTCCAACAAGACCCCGGCGATCAAGTCATCAAGCACACTGCCGATAACCCCGATTGCACTTGCAATCATCTCCGGATCTGCAAATCCATCCCAGCCGACGATTTCAAGCATGCCCAGGGCTTGATCCACCGTGAGAAGCCCACCGGAGACTACGCTCTCAAACGCTGTCTTCAATAGCACCTTGTCCGCATCCGCTGCTGCCACGCAGAGGTCAACAAAGTCATAGATCGGTTGCAGCACATCGGCAGGCGTTTGCTCGTTGATGGGATCTATCCCCGGATCGATCACAACGGGTGGCGTCTGCACCTCCTGCGAAACGGCAACCATGGATAGAATTCCAAGAGCAAGAACCGTGCAAATCATTACCGATGACGATTCTGGCAGTCCGGCGATCATAGATGCCTCCCGTAGATCCGTGACTTTGCGTCCCCGGCTTTCGCCGAGTTTGCCTTTTCAAACCGTACGCTTGATTATGCCTACTACACGCCGTGGTTATACACGGCAGCTGAGCGTGCGAGGAAACCCATGCAGCAATTGACCCTAGAGACGATTGACGGACTCATCGAGCAAGTCTTGGAGTCCGGATTGCGAGAACTCGATTTGCGGGGTATCGGTTTCATGGATCCGTACGCGTTGCTTCTGCTCGATCTTCTGGTGCTGGAGCAACGGGACAAGGGGATCGAGCCGAGCATCACGTGGCCGGAACGCAATGCAGTACGGGGATGGATCGGTGCCATGGGGTTGCATGCCGATTTATCCCTCGAATCTGGATCTCCAACAACGCGTGATCTGGAGAGCACGCTGCAACCGATCACTCGAATCGAAGACGAGTCACGTGTCACGCACGTTGTCGAGGGATTCCATCAACGACTCGCCGATCGTTATCCGCTCACCGAGTCGTCCAGACGGTCTCTTGTGGCTTTGATGATCGAGCTCTTCCAGAACATCCCTCATCACAGCAATGCAGATGGTAGCATCGAGGATTCGCACGGCATGGCCGCGATGCAAGACTATGCGGATTCGATCTTCCTTTCCGTCGCCGATCGAGGAATCGGATTGCGCGCGAGCCTTGGTCTGCGCGAGGGATACGAAGGCCTTACCGATGCCCAAGCCCTCGATGATATCTTCTATCGTGGGATCAGCCGGTTCTCCGATCCAGGACGCGGAGGCGAGCTGCGGAGGATTGCAGATCTCGTGCGGTCGTGGGACGGTATTCTGGCAGTGCGTAGCGGGAGCGCGCTCTTCTATGCCGGCCCGCATGGCAGCGACATCTACGATGTCCCGAGATTCCCTGGCGTTCAGCTCGGGCTGCGGCTGTCGCGGCGTGCGTTCAGCTAGTACAGCTTGACCCGAAGGCCAACTTTTCGTTCAATGGAGGCAATGAACATCGAGAGCTTCCGTTTGGCAGATTATGGACCACGCTTAGGAACAAGGATGGAGGGTGAGGCAGCGCGCAATCGTCTCTCGGAGATGATCGGGGCAGCGCCTGCACGCGGTCAGGTGCGAATTTCCCTTCATGGTTTGGACGTTCTGAGCACATCGTTTGCAGATGAGGTAATTGGCAGAGCCTATGCGCAACTGGTTGCCGGCGAGTTCGGCGACCGATCGCTCGTCTTGGAAACGCCGACCCTTGACCTTGCAGACGGCATCGATGTGAAATTGGCGCAACGGCAACTGGCAATGCTGTGCCGATTCAACGCCCGCTGGCGGCTGATCGGCTTACACACACCCTCGATGTCCGAGACGCTGGATCGGATCCACGCACATGGCGTCACAACAACAAAGGTTCTTGCCGAGGAGCTAGGATTGCAGATGAGCGCATGCGTGAACCGCGTGACCAAGCTTGCCAAACTCCGGCTTGTGCATCGCGAGAAGATCGGGGTCAAAGGTCCTCAGGACATTTACGAAATCCACGCCATCGTTACCGATTGACAACCCAGCAGTCATCTTGTACACTATTCGCTGTGTACGAACATGTTCCAACGCATTAACGAATCGATCGACGCACTTGTAATCTACCGCCGCGGGGCCCCGCACCCCCATCTCGAAGCATTCCGATGGAAGCGTCGACGGTACAACGTGACAGAGACAAATTTGGTCCACCGCAAACGAGAGGGGGAAACGGTGGTCTTGTGCTATGCAGTAAGTTGTGGGAGTGATCATTTTGACATCCGTTTCGATACCTCCCGGAATCAGTGGTGCCTCTCGGGCCTGGACAGTTCCCGCTGATCCGTGGCGGGAATCCGGCCGACTGATCATGCACCTCGACATGGATGGCTACTTCGCTTCTGTCGAGCAGCAAGCCAATCCAGCGCTTCGCGGGAGGCCTGTCGGCGTCACCGGTCGGCCGACAGACAGGTCCATCATTGTCGCGGCCTCTCGCGAAGCGAAATCCAAGGGTGTACGCTCCGGCATGCCGGTGTGGGAAGCACGCAAATCGTGCCCTGATCTGCTATTGACTCCTGGCAACGGCAGTCGGTATCGTGAAACCACCAAGAGATTCCTCTCGATCCTGGAAACCTTCACGCCGTGCATCGAGGTTTTCAGCATCGACGAAGTCTTCATGGACGTCACTCAATCCGCCCGTCGCTTCGGAGATCCGACTGTAATGGCTCGGGCTATCAAGGCGAAGTTCCATCAGACACTCGGCGAGTGCATCACAGCGACCATTGGTATCGCTTCCGGGAAGGTCTTCGCCAAGTGGATCGGCACTCGGCACAAACCTGACGGGATTGCCTGGCTGGATGAGGAAGAAATCCCGGAAATGCTGGAAACAACGCCTGTAGGACAGATCTGTGGGATCGGCCACCGCATGGAAGCCCGCCTTGTGCGGCTGGGTATCCGAACGCTTGCCGAGCTGGGCGCTACATCGGAAGCGCTTCTGAAGCAAGAGTTCGGCGTGACAGGATGCTTCCTCAAGGCGGTGGGGAGCGGCTACGATCCGAACCCCGTGATCCCGTCACGCAAGATCGAGGATGCGAAATCCGTGGGACACTCACGCTCTCTACGTCCCGAGTTGAGGGCAATGGACAACGCACTCGTCATTCTGCGCGGGCTGTGCGATCGTGTCGCGCGGCGCCTACGCAGACAATCCTTCGTCGGGCGGACGGTGCATTGCTGGTACCGGAATCTCGAATTGACAGGCATCGGGGGAAAGCAAGCGACGCTCCCGGCGCCGACGGACGACGGCTCGACCATCTACCGCACCTGCCTCGATATCCTGGATTCGATGCCTCGGCGCCCGAACGCCGTCTCGAAGATCGGCGTAACCGTACGAGGACTCGAACGCAGAACTCAACTCCCCATGACATTGCTTGCCGAGGATCGGAGGAAAGAACGTCTGAACGGCGCCATCGATCAAATCCGGGATCGGTTCGGAGAAGAGGCCATCCGCACCGCGGACGCCCTGCTCTTCAAACCCATCCCCGATCACGTCAGCGGATTCACGCTCACGCAGGAGGAGTGGGAGGATTGAGTCGACTCCGCGGCCGCTACGCCAGCAGCTCCTCCGGAAGGTGGATGGCGAACAGACAGCGGTCGTGTCCTTGCAGCACAGACTCCACGACATCGATTCGCAGGCGCCGATCGAGGATTGCCTCCCACATCTGCACGAACCATCCGCCGGAGCAGTTGCAGAAATCGGGCGAGATGGGCTCTCCCGTGCGAATGGCATCGCGCACCATAACGCAGAAGCAGGCGTGAAACCGTTTCTCCACCGGATCGTCCGTCGCAGCGTAGGCCTCGCGATTCCACGGGGGAACGCTTCGCTGGATGTAGGCGATGGGCGCGCCGTCCTCGTCCATCCAGATCCGGGTCGGGAAGAGTTCGTCGTCCTCGTTCAACCGCTCGATGAACGCCCGCAAGTCCCCCATCTCGTCGTAGACGGCACGCATCCGCTCCAGCTGCACGCGCGGGTAGTGATGCGCGCAGTTCTGCAGGATGCACGCCCTTGTCTGGGCATCGGGAATCACTTTCTCGATGCGATTGACAGCAGACATGACCCATGCCCGGATCTCGCCCGGATCGTTGGAGGTGGCAATCGTACCGGAGTCCGCCACTATCTGGGTAAACTCAGCTTCGCTCACAGAACGCTTGAGACCGTCTTCCAGCCGGCTGAGCCAGACTGGCAGGTGATACGAGATCTGGATCTCCGTCACAGCCTTTGAGTTGCCGCTTTCGCGTACCGCTGGACGTTCGAGGAAGACGTAGCGTGTAGGATTGTCTCCGATCAGCCGCTTCTGCTCGGTCGCTTGCCGGAAAGCCTGTTGTGCTGTTGCGGTGATACCCGGGGCATCATCGGACTTCGAAAGCGCTCCGTAGTGCGTTACCGCAATGACATGATCATCCTCCAATTGCCCGGCTCCGAAACTCTGGTGTGTGGTCCCTTCTCGTACCGGGAACGAGAATTCCGCAAGATACCCATCGTCGATTTGGGAGAGCAGTCGGCAGATCGGCGCCCCTTCCACGATCTCCCCCAGTTCGCTGGCGAAGTCGCGTAGCTTCTCTTCGATCTCAGCCCAATCTTTGATGTTCTCACGCGTGCTCAGAACCCATTGCGCAGGGATATGCTTCAACTGCAGTTCCAGTTCGCCAGTCATTCGGTCACCTCGGAAGTTGCTATCAAGGATGGTACAGCTTGCACAAGATTCGTCTCGCATCCGTCTCCGTTCCGTCGATATGACCGCATGGATGCAATCATTGGATGTCCTTTCGCAATGCAGGAACTGCTTTCGATCACGCTGCCAACGCCTATGAAGATGCTCGACCGGGTTATCCGGCCGAGCTTATCGGGGAACTCATCCGACAAGCCCACCTCGGGTCGGAGAGCCGGATTCTGGAGATCGGTCCGGGAACTGGACAGCTCACTCTTCCGCTTGCCATGCACAACTCGGCGATTACCGCAATCGAGTTGGGGGCAAACCTGGCTCAGATTGCCGCGCGACGGCTGTCTCCCTATCCGAAGGTCAAGGTCATTTGCGGTGCGTTTGAGGCGTGGAACGCGGCGGGAAGGGTGTTCGATCTTGTCGTTTCCGCGCAGGCGCTTCACTGGATCGATCCGTTCATCGGCTTCCTCAAGATTCATCAACGGCTCAAGTCGTCCGGGACACTCGCTGTGGTCTACAACCTCTATCGCGGCTGTTCTGATGACGTGCACCAGGCGATTGACTCTGCCTACCATCAGCATCTCCCAGGTCCATCCGATCAGGGGGCAAACACGCGGCTGGCGGATCGCGTGGAGCAGACGATCGAGCTGATTCGTTCGAGCGAATGCTTCTCGGAGCCTTCGATGTGGCAGCATGCATGGACCGAGCGCTACACAACGGAGCGCTATCTCAAGCTACTGCGTACCTTCTCCGATCATCGTACCCTGGAACCGCGAACGCGAAGACGGCTGCACAGGGCCGTCCGACATGCCATTGATGCACATGGTGGACAGATCGAACGACCGCTGATGGCGACGCTCTTCCTCTCTCGCCCGGTATGACGAACTCTGCAATCCTGTTCCACACAGACCTATGAGCAACATCCAAAACGTTCGCAAATTTCAGTCTTGACTGAACATATCGATCATCGTATACTGCGCGCTTCAGTACAGAGGAGCAATGATGACGCAAGAGAATACGAAGCTTGGCCGCTTTGTCCAGAGCGCTGCGAGCTTGATGGAGGAACACGGGTTCCCCCGCATGGCCGGTCGAGTGATTGGCGCGTTGATGATCTGCACGCCACCTTACTTGTCGCATGACGAGCTGGCGGAGCAGTTGCAGGCCAGTAAGGGATCGATCAGCATGTCGACGCAGCTCTTGATGCGACTCGAGATTGTCGAGCGGATCAATCTTCCGGGGGAACGCAAGAGTTTCTACACGCTCAGGCAGAACATCTGGAAGGATTTCCTTGCAAAGGTTGTAGACCACGTACATCGGGAACGTGAAGTCGTAATGAATGGGCTCAAAGTTCTTGAGAGTGAACCGGTCGAGATGAAACGACGACTCATTGAGATGTTGGTCGTATCCGACTTCGTGTTGGAAGAATGGCCCGGCCTGCTGGCTCGCTGGGAGAAGCGCCGAAGCGAACTGCTCGAGAAACGCCTGACTGAACTGGCATAGCTTGCTGGGAAAGGACATCAATGAAGAAGAGAATAGGATTGCTGTGCCTCGGCGTGCTGTCCTTGCTTGGCTCCACCATTTCTGTGATTGCCCAAGAAACAGCCCCAACCATCGCGGTGCTCCTCATCGATGGCACCAAGACGTTCACCTCGACGATGAAGGTCGCGGCCACTGTCGGCGCACTTCGCCAAGCCGGGTTGTTCGAAATCTCCGTGCACCTGTCTGATGTGGCGTCGGACTTCGATGATCCACTCTTTGGCGTCGCTCGAGAGCCTGAAGACGGACCGTTCGATCTGATTCTGATTCTACCGCGCGGGTTGGACACAAAGACGAATGTAAGTATCTGGCTTGTCAGCGATGGATTGAGCGTTGTTTCGCCGTTTGTGCGCGGGGGCGTCGAACTGATCTCCAATGTCGTAGATCAGGTCTTTGCAGGCTCCGGGCAGACGATCGACGTGTCCGAAGACCTTTGGCCAAGCTTCCTGTGGTCGATCTACAACTCGAAGGGATGGATGAAATGAATCGGCTAATTCGATTTGCAGTCGATCACCCGATTTGGGCGATTGCCGCCACGCTCGTACTAGCTGCGGGATTCGTTTTCCCAATCCAGTATATGACAACCGAAACCGACTTCCGGGAATTCCTGGACGATGATGATCCAATTATCGTCCTGATGGATGAAGCTGAAGTACGCTACGGGCGCGCCTGGGGCATCATGGTCATGCTCTTCAATGAGGACGGCATCTTCAACGAGGACACGTTGCTCAAGGTTGAGCAGATGACGGATGCCATGGAGGCGATCCCGGGAATCAAGAGCGTGACTACACCGCTCAATTCGCAGACAATTGTGGGTTCGGAAACCGCCATCAGCGTACGTAAAGCAGCTCCCGGCGGCATTGCGCCCCAGACGTCTGAGGATATGGAGATCTTCCGAGCGCGCGTTTTTGGCGACGACAATCTCGTGGGCGGCGTAGTCAGCGAAAACGGCCAAGCAGCGCTCATCAATGTCGAACTCGAAGTCGGGGCGGATGAGTATGCGATCACCCCCGAGCTCGTGGCCATTGTCGACGAGTACCGAGGTGGGAGCGATGAGCTCTACATCTATGGTGATGCGTATTTCGATGCGGTGATGAATGAAGAGATGAGTGGGGACATCGCATTGCTGTTCCCACTCTCGATGCTTGTGATGGTGCTCTTGTTGTTCGCAAGCTTCATGACGATTCGCGGCATCCTGTTGCCGATGACTGTCGTCTTGCTATCGGTCGTCTTCGCGATGGGAGCAATGGTGCTCCTGGGTTTCCCAATGACGACGATGTCGTTCATTGCACCGGTACTTCTCTTGGCGATCGGTGTTGCAGACGCGATCCACGTACTCAACCGCTACAACGAGGAAGTCGCCAAGCTGAGGGTCAGACTGGCGCCGCTAAAGGAATGCTCCAAGGCTGAACTCAGCGCCGCCAAGCGAGAAGCCATTCTGGAAACGATGGCGGAAATGACAGGACCTGTGGTGATGACGTCATTAACTACAGCGGTTGGGTTCCTATCGCTCTTGACAGCATTTATGGTCCCACAGCGCCACTTCGGGATCGTCACCGCCATTGGGGTCTTGGCAGCCATGTTGATCTCGCTTCTGCTGATTCCTGCCGTGATGTCCATGCTCAAACTGCCGAGAACCCGCGATCTTAGCAAGAAGGGATTACGCCCGCTGACGCGCGTGTTGATGGCGTTTGAGCGAGCCATCGTCGGGCACCGAAGAATCGTGATGGCCGTGGCGCTCATCATCTTCGGGGTGATGATTGCCGGTATTCCGCAACTCCGGGTCGAAACCTCGAATGAGGAGTTCCTCGGCAAGGAACATGAAGCGGTCAAGGTCCTTGACTTCACCTCCGAGTATTTTTCGGGTGACTTCAGTGTCATGGTGGAATTCGATACCGGCGTGCGCGACGGACTCAAGAATCCGGAAGTGCTGAACGCGATGCTGGAGATGGAAGAGTACCTTCTTGCAAATGGGGTGAGCAAGACGTTCTCACTCACCACCCTGGTACGCCAGATGAACGAACGCTTCAACGCGGACGACCCTGCGTACTATGTGATTCCGGAAGAAAGAAATGTGATCTCCCAGCTGTTGCTGCTGTTCACATTCCAAGGCGGAACGCTCGGCGACATGGCGTTGGGTGACTTCAGCGCCGGGACGGTCACCGGAATGTACAAGATGGACTCCTCGGCCAACGTATCACGTCTCGCGGCACTCGTGCAGGCTTACCTCGACGAGCACTTCCCTGAGGATGGGGATTTGCGTGTACGCATGATTGGCGGAACCGTGCTGATGGATCGCATGTTCACGCAGATGACACAGAGCCAGCTTGTCGGCTTGGCGACGACCATCGGGGCCGTCGCCGCACTCGTGATGCTCTTGATGGGCTCGATCATCGCCGGGTTGATCGCCGCAATTCCGCTGATCCTGACAGTCACGGTCAGTATGGGCATCATGGCCTACACCGGTCAGCCGCTCGATATCATGACCCTGATGGTGTCGGTCGTTGCTGTTGGAATCGGAGTGGACTACTCGATTCACTTCATCTCGCGCTTCCGCACGGAATACCGAATCGATCAGAACGCGGAGCGCGCGCTGCAAGCAACCATTCGCACGACAGGGCGAGGCATTACCTATAACGCGCTCACGGTTGCGTTGGGATTCTTCATCCTCATCCTCGCATCATTCAAGGGGATCCGGACCTTCGGATGGCAGATCGCATTGACGATGGGCATCAGTGCACTGTCCGCCATCTCCATCATCCCGGCGATCCTCGTGCAATGGAAACCGAGATTCCTCACCCGTGTGCCGTGGGAGGGATTCAAGAACCGCAGGAACGGATAACGATCTAGAGCGTATGTACTGCGAAGGAGGCATGGAATGACTCGAAGAACTCTTGGATTTGGATTGATGTTTGCTACCGTCGTGCTGCTTGGACTGATTGCCCTTGGGCAGACCGCGGACGAGATTCTCGACATGGTCGACGCAGAAGCCGACGCATTGGCAGAAGGAAGCATGATATCGATCATTCGGTTCGACAATGCTTTTGGCGATGGAACGACTGGGTCAAACTTGTTTGGCTCGCTCGCCATCCCGAATCAGTCGCTCATCTACTTCATGGAACCTGCGGATGTTGCAGGAACCGTGTTCCTAACCATCGAGTCGGAAGACGAGGACAAGGATGCTGACTTGTACATCTACTTCACATTCTTCGGCGACAAACTACCGAAGCAGCTTGTGAACGAGGAACGGAGCGACAGCTTCGCAGGCAGCGCGTTGTCCTATTCCGATCTCGGCGATCGAGAAGGCCGCGCAGACTACAATGCTGTGTTGCTCGGCGAGGAAGACGTCGTGATCGGCGATGTCACTCGGGTGGCGTACAAGATCGAATCCACGGCCAAGCCGGATGCAGAGGTTGATAGCCCTCGTGCGATTGTCTGGATCGATAAGGAATTCCTCATCATGCTGAAGATGGAATCCTACAACGATCTCGGCAACCTCGACACCACGATGAGCGTACTTGTGCTCGGAGAGTTCGAGGGCAAGCTGACTGCGGATGAGCTGCTGGCAACGGACCATTCCGACGGGAGCACGACTACGATCACGATTCTCGAGCGGCGTCGCCCGGATGAAGAGATCCCGGTTGAGACGTTCCTACCGGAAAACATCCCTGCATTCAACGCCGCGCTTTGGGGATTCGGCACCGAGTAGAGGCAAGGCCTCCAGCAGATTGGATCTTGGCGGGTCGCGCATCGGGCGACCCGCTCTCTACTGCAATTCTAGTAGTGCCCGCGCTTTGCGAAGGCCGCTTGCGAGCACATCCTGCCCCCAATCGCCCGAGCGCACTCGTGGTGTGTTCAGAACCCAGGATATCATCGTGAACGCCCGCAGCATTTCGAGGAATGGGATATGCGCATTCCAATCGCACGGGATTGGGCGAACTGCCTCATACCCTTCGCAGTAGGCGTCTCGAAGCTCATCGACATCGTGCCGATGATTGAGGTAGCTGAAGGTCGTCGCGATGTCGTAGGCGAAGTAGTTCGATTGCACACATTCGAAATCGATGGCACCAATGTCCCCGTTGCGGAAGAGGATATTCCATTGATGTAAGTCGCCATGCACCGACCCGAGAACGTCCGTGCCACGCCCGAGCGAATCTATCGCCGATGCAATCAAGGGGAATGTGCCGCGAATCTGTTCGATCTCCTCTGGGGCATAATGTGTACACAGCAACTCGTGAGGGATGTTCTCGCCGATTCTGTCCGGCCCCATCGGGTGCGGCGCAAACTCCTCGGGCCAACGAAATCTCGATCCATGAAGATGCAATTGTGCCGCAAATCGTCCCATGGCGCGGAGGTGCTCTGTGGTGAGTTCCTCTGCAAACTGCCCCTTCACCCAGCGGAACAGGATACAGGCGCGAAACCCGGAGAGGCCAGGCATAGAAACGCTTCGGAACAGCTCTCCAGAACGCGTGATCACCGGCTCCGGAACCGCAAGTTCGGTATCCCTTCCCAGGGCAACCAGCCAGAGTAGTTCGCGCATGAGGATTCTGTGATCGCGGCCTGGATTGCAGATGCGAAGCGCCCATCGTCCGTCGTCCGTTTGCACGCGGAACATGATGTTGACGGATTGCCCGAGGAAGTGAAGCTCGGCATCATCCAATCCGTAGACACCCAATGCTTTGCGGGCGAGGCGCTCGTACCGCTGCAGCCGTTCAGCTTCAGACAGCTCATCAAAGGAACGCAATTGATGACCTCCGGTGCTAGGCTACCGTGACTTCACACCCGGTGCAATGGCACGATTGCCGGACCTGTCCGGCCAGGCTACCATACCCCCTCAAAGGAAGGAGGATCCATGTACGGAGAGATGGCGCAGTACTACGACCGCATCTATGCATTCAAGGACTACGCCGCAGAGAGTCAGGCCTTGATTGCCTGGATTGATTGTCACAAGCGCTCTTCCGGAAGTCGGCTTCTTGACGTCGCTTGCGGTACGGGCATGCACTTGGAGCATCTTGCCGAAACCTTCCGTGCGGAAGGCCTGGACATTTCGCCCGAATTGCTTGCGCATGCGCAGAAACGGAATCCTGAGTTGACTCTCCACTGTGCCGATATGCGCACGTTCGATCTGCCCGATCGCTACGACGTCATCACCTGTCTGTTCAGCTCCATTGGCTACATGTCCAGCGTCGAGGAATTGGATGCCGCGATCGCGAATATGGCTCGGCACTTGATTCCAGGCGGTGTTCTGCTCGTTGAGCCCTGGATTCGTCCGGATGACTGGATGGATGGCACAGTCCATGGGCTGTTTATCGATGATCCGGAACTGAAGATCGCGCGTGTCAATTCGAGCGAACGCCGCGGCAACCTCTCCATCTTCGATCTTCACCATTTGGTGGGAACCCCGGAGAAGACGTTTCACTTCGTCGAGCACCATGAAATGCTGCTTGCGACGGACGAGGAACTCCATGCGGCGTTCGATGCTGCAGGGCTGAAAACCACTGTGGACGAACAGGGCTTGACGGGTCGAGGCATGTACATCGGTGTGAGGCCAAGTGGTGACTAATGCGAACTCGGTGAACATCCGGGAAGCGTGGGTAGAAGAGATCGAAGCCCTCGTTGCGCTCAGGATCGCCCTCTTCGAAGCCATGGACTTCAAGGCGTCGGAGATCGAAGCCGCGATTCCATCGATGCATGCCTACTTCGCAGAACACCTTCCTACGGGTGCGTTCAGGGTGTGGGTCGCCGAAGTTGAAGGCCGACTGGTTTCCAGCATAGGACTCGTCATCCACAGCGTTCCGCCTTCTCCGCACAACCTCACGGTACAGGAAGCCTATGTGATGAATCTCGTGACGTTGCCAGCGTACCGCAGGCAGGGCCTTGCCAAGGCGCTCTTGCGCCACGTGCTCGAAGCTGCACGTACAGAAGGAATCTCCGTAGTCACGCTGCACGCAAGCAATGACGGGCGCAGCTTGTATGAGGCCCTAGGCTTCAGCACTCGGCGCGATGTGCCGGAGATGGTCTTGCAGCTCTCGCCAACCCAGCAAGACACGGACGCATCGTGAGGGGAGAACGGCGGTGGTCTTGGGACAATGGCATGAGCTAGCGGAAGGCTTCATCAGGGTCGACAATCTCGAAGCCATCCGGAAAGAAATCGGCACGATAAACGAAGAGCGCGTCTCCCTCTTCACCTGCATACAGCCCCAGGAACTCGATCCCCAACGCATACAGGAACATCGAGCCCATCTCCGAAGAGATCTCATAGCGCGAAACCCAAATCTCCTGTTCCCCGGCTCGAATGACTCCATCTTCGACTCTCCTGACATGCATCGCCGGTAAGCCATCGGATTCGTCTTCGCGCGATTGACTCGGCGGTCCGCCAAACATCAGTGTGTCAAAGGTCTCTGCTTCCTGAAGCGGACGCAGGGCATCGATCAGGGGAACTACAGCGTAGGTGCTGAAGGTGCCGACAATGAATGTGTGATCGCGTTTAAGCGCGAATGTATCGGAGTCATTGTTGATCCGGACTTGTGCCGCCGCTTCTGCGAATGAAGCTTGATAGCTACGGCCAAATCCCAACGGCGCATCGAACGTAGCTGCATACTCCAACGGTCGCAGGGTATCATCCCAACGCAGGGTTTGGTCGAAAACGAGGTTGATGGTCGCGATCAGCGCCTTGAACCAGAATCGTCCGTCGGAACGAAGAGATGCAATTCCGTCTTCGTACGCCAGCTCATAATGCTCCTCTCCAAACGGCTTTCCGTCACCATGCATCACAAGAGTTCCCCGGATCGGCAAGCCGAGCGTTGACAAGGTTGGCGGCAGCACAGCCGACACGATCTCCTCGTTGAGTTCCGGCTGTGCTGGCGAACCCGAAGGAACCGTGTCCGACAAGCCGGGAAGCGCTCTCGTTTCAATCTCGCCGAGTTCGGTTCGCGGTGGCGGAGAGGAGAGGATCAGCACAAGGAGAAGCCCCCCGACTATGACCACGGGAACCCCCACGCTCAGGCTGATGATCCACTTCGTTCTTCGCTTCACCGATCACACCTCATGGCATCAGCATACGTCATGCACGTGGATGGATCGTAGCAAGTGTGTGGAGGAGCCGTGAAGGGGATGGCACAAAGCCGGTACGCAAGCTAGGATGTACCATGAACGACGAGGGCTACTACCGGGTACTTGATCTGGCTGCTTGGCCACGCCGCGAGCAGTTCGAGCTCTTCAAGGACTATGGATTCCCGTACTTCAGCATCACAGCGGAGGTCGATATCACGGCCTATCGCCATGCGCTTCCCAAGGGCGGGCGGTTCACCATCGGCATTGTGTACGCAATCTCCGCTGCCGCGAACCGTGTGCCGGAATTCCGACAGCGAATTCGAGACGAGAACGTGATTGAATTCGAGACCGTGCACCCTGCCATTATCGTTCTGAACAATCAGGATGCCTTTCGCTTCTGCAACTTCCCGTATCACGCAGATTTCGGGATTTTCGCAGAAGGTGCCCCGGAACGGATTGAGGCAGCCAAACAAGCCCAAACGATGTACACCACACCCGATCAGGATGACTTCCTGTTCTTGACCGGCCTGCCGTGGATCTCGTTCATCGGCGTCACACATGCAGCGCCAATTCATGCGCCGGATTCCGTTCCACGCATTGCGTGGGGCAAGTACAAAACCTGTGGGGATCGAGTCGTCATGCCCCTGAATGTTCAAGCCCACCATGCCTTGGTTGACGGTATCCATGTGGCCAGGTTCTACGAGCAATTCGAGGAGATCATCAGCCATGCCGAGGAATGGCTCAGCGGGTAGTCGAAAACGGACATCATCCATCGACGCGTACAAGCACGTGCTGATCCGGTTCTATGAAGAGCTCAACGATTTCCTCAGGCCCGACATTCGGAAGAACGATCTTGACTTTTCATTCTACGTACCGCCAACGGTCAAAGACGTAATCGAATCTTTCGGTGTGCCGCACGTCGAAGTCGATCTCATCCTCATCAACGGAGAATCTGCTGGCTTCGAAACCCGAGTGCGCAACGGAGATCGCATCTCAGTCTATCCCACGTTCGAGCGCCTGGATATCTCCGCGATCGCGCAGCTTCGTGCAATGCCGCTTCGCCGTCCGGCGTTCGTTGCGGATGTACACCTTCGCAAGTTGGCACGGTGGATGCGGCAACTGGGCCTGGATGTCGCGCACGATCCGAGCGCATCCGATCGCGAACTCATCCGCAAATCTCTTGACGAGAACAGGATTCTGCTCACGCGAGATCGCGCGTTGCTTCGGCACGGGATTCTCACGCACGGGTACTGGGTGCGGGCGATCCATCCGAGGGAACAGGTCGTCGAGATCCTTCGGCGACTCAACTTGGGAGATCAGGTTCATCCGTTTACACGCTGCACGATCTGCAACAGTCGATTGTGGCCGGTGGACAAGTGCGACGTGCTCGATCGCATTCCGCCGAGGACTGCCATGTGGCTGAATGAATACGTAGCGTGTGAAGGTTGCGGGAAGCTCTATTGGAAAGGAACGCACTTCCTAGGGATGCAGCAATCGATCAAAGAGATGCTCCTGGAGGCTCGGTCTCCGCGATGAGATCATAATCCTGACTCCCCACGACACGAGCACTCACGAAATCGCCCGGCATGAGATCTTCCCCAGTGACAAAAGTAATGCTATCCACGTCAGGCGCCTGCGCCTCGGTTCGTCCGACCCAAAGGTCCTCATCGTCTGTCTCCTCGTCGATGAGGATGTCAACCGTCTTCCCAACCCGTGCATCATTTCTTTCGAAGGCCACGGCCTGTTGGGCAAGCATCAGCCGCTCCAACCGTTCGGAGACTATCTCGGCGGGAATCTGATCCGGGAACGTAGCAGCAGGTGTGCCCGCTTCCGCGGAATAGGGGAATGCGCCCATGTGGTCGAACTTCAGCTCCTGAGCGAGTTCTAGCATCTCCTTGAACTGTGCTTCCGTCTCGCCCGGGAATCCGACGATGAAGGTCGTTCGGACCGCAATCCCCGGAACCGCCTTCCGGAGTGCTTCGATGATGCGGATGCATTGCGACTGCGTTACACGGCGTCCCATGCGTGAAAGCACCTCGTCGTTGAGATGCTGCAAGGGGATATCCACGTAGGCACAGAGCTTCGGATTCTCGGCGTAGGCAGAGATGAGCGCCTCAGAGAAGTACGCAGGATGCGTGTAGAGAAGCCGGATCCAGCGCACTGAGTTCAGCGTGGCAAGCTGCTCCAGCAACTCCTGGATAGGGGGAGCCGTCTTCAGATCCTTCCCATAGGAGGTTGTGTCCTGCCCAATCACGATAAGTTCCTTGACCCCGTTGGCTACAAGATCGTGGGCTTCAGTGAGAATCGTCTCAGGGGCACGACTTTGCAATCCCCCGCGAATCAGGGGGATCGTGCAGTAGGTACAGCAGTTGTCGCAGCCATCCGAAATCCTCAGATAGGCGGAATGCGCAGGCGTGAGAAGCAAACGGGCGTCGCCGACGTCCTCAAACTCTCTGAGCCCGCATGCAGCGACAATCTCTCGATGGGAATGCAATCCAAGGATTACATCCGCTTCCGGAAGTTCGGCTCGAAGCGCTGCGGCGTCCCGTTCCGCCAAGCATCCTATAACGATGAGCTTCTGCAGGGTACCGTTGCTACGCAGTTGCCCATACTCGCGCGCGGTGCGAACCGATTCCTCCTTGGCTGGGGCGATGAACCCACACGTATTGACGATGACAATCTCCGCCTCTTCCGCCGCCGCCCCCACGCGCCCGCCAGCGAGTGCAAGCCGAGCAAGAAGCTTCTCCGAGTCAACCAGGTTCTTGGCACAGCCCAAACTGGCCAAGTGGATACGAGGACCGGATTGCTCCCAAATGGCTTCGTGCTGCATTTCGCCGGACATGACAGAATCATACCATGGTGTACATCCTCTGCCACAGCTGTTGCGTATCTGAGACGATACGCGTTCAGGATCAGAGATCCAACGGAAGAAAGAGGTATGCATGAAGGACCGATTGCTGGCAACCTTGAGAACCGATGAATCGTTCCTGGGCGCCTTGGCGACAGTAGGATCGGATGGGCGACCGCGTGTGCGCTATGTGATTGCACAGATCGATGACGATTGGGTCATTCGATTCCCGACATTCACGGCAACACAGAAGGTCTCGCACATCCGTGCGCAACCCGAAGTACATCTGACGTGCGGCAACGTCGATTCCGGAACTCCGGGCTCGTACTTCCAGATTGAGGGTACGGCAACCATCGAAATCGGCGCCGACGAACGGAAGCAGGCGTGGACATCTCGGCTTGAGAAGTGGTTCTCCGGACCAGATGATAAGAACTACGCCGTCGTGAAGATCGTTCCCTACAGAATTGAGGCACTCCCCATCGGGGGCGGCCCGGCAGTAGAACGCTGGGAACGCGGAGAATCGCAGAGCTAATCTCCTCTTCCTCCTGCAAACATCACATGCGGCGAATCATATGGATATCCATCGGCTCTATCGCAAGTAGTCCCGGATGCGGGGTTGCCGTCGGTCGGAAGCCGCGACTCCGATAGAACCCGACTGCCGATTCGGACTCAGTCGCCGAGACGTACATCTCCGGAAGGCCATCTTCGATCGCGCGCCGGTCAATCTCATTGCAGAGCGCGCTCGCAACCCCTTTCCTCCGATGATGGCAATCGACATGCAGGAACGCAAGCTGGCTCATGGTGTCGGTGAGGCGCGGCCGCCAAGCGGCAATGCCAATCAGTCCTCCAGCTTCGAACGCCCCAAGGAAGACCGTGTCCGGCGCCTCATCGGCCAGGTCCCCAAGAGATCGAAGCAAGGAAGGAATGCTGTGTTCTTCGCCTTCTGGAAACCAATTGGGCGCATCCCAATTGACATCCATTCGGATGAGCTTTTCGCCTTCCTGCCGGTAGCCAACACGAATTCGCTCGGTGCGATTGATTTCAGACAACCGTTCAAGTTCGTGTAACTGCAAGGGTCTGATGTTCATCTTCCGATAGTGCGTGTACCGCTTCGCAATGGCAAGCGGCCGCAACGCATACGATCCACACGTCACACAGCCCCTGTACTCGACACTGACGATGTCTATCCTAGTGATAAGTGGATCCCAGGGAAAGCAAGCCGATTCTGTAACACGTGAGCATCGGAGAAAACAGATTCGATGACCTCATCTCCCTGCGTCGTGCCATCCCGTGATCCCAATCCGTGACACGATGCTGCGATTCGGATCGGATGAGCAAAACGTGTCTTGACAAGCGATCGAGCGATCCAGGTTTCTGTGGAGGAAGTAGCGGAGACTGGCTGTCGGCTGTAGACTATTCCAATATGGAATATAAGGTGTCGCACCGGCCACTTCGAGGATTCCCCGCGCAGTATGCAGTTCTCGGGTTCCTCGCAGATGCACCTGCGCATGGTTACGCGCTACGAACGCGCATTGCCGAGGGGTTGGGACCCTTGTGGCAGATTGCCTCCAGCCAGCTTTATCAAGTACTGCACAAGTTGGCAGCAGCCCACTGGGTATCTTGCGACATCGACAAGCAGTCACAGGGTCCGGCTCGCAAGACCTATCGCTTGACAGCAGTCGGAAGTGCCGCCTTCTGGGAGTGGGCAAGTTCGCCGGTCGCAAACATTCGCGATCTCCGTGTCGAGTTGCTTGCCAAGCTCTATTTCTTGCGGAGACTTGCCCCCACTCAAGTTTCAAACCTGGTTCAACGTCAACTCGGTGTGCTGCAGGCAATCCGGAGACGTGTAGCACAGCTTGAATCTTCTGTAGGAGACGATGGAACCATCGATTCGATCTGGGGCGATCTTCGTTGCCGTACGATCGACATGTTCACGGACTGGCTCGAGCAGCACGCGGAAGCGCTCGATTGCCCAAAGGAGAGAACATCGTGAAGTTCGCAGGTTTGGCAATGGTCCTGCTCATTGCAGGGGGATTTGGAGTTACCGCGGAATCCGTCATTCAATTGACCGATCAGATGGGGAACGTTGTGGAAATCCCGCAGCCCGTCGAGCGATTCGCCAGTGTGTACGGCATCGGAACGTACTTCGCCTATGCACTCGGGGTTGATGATCGACTCGTGAAGGGCTGGTACATCGGGGTCAAGAGCCTTGGCCAGGCAAGCGAAGCTATGTATCGGCTGGAACCTCGGCTGCCAGACCTTCTATCTTCCGGCGATCCCAATATCGAGGAGATGGTAGCAACTGGTGCCACGTTGATCTTCGTCGATGGCGCACGGCATGCAGGGTTTGCGGAGCAGATGAGCGACCTTGGCGTGGCGGTGATCCAGTTCATGGTCGAATCCCCGGATGCATTGCTAGAGGCGATGCAACTCGCTGCAACTGCTTTCGGGGAGGGTGCCATTGAACGTGCGCACGTTTTCGCTGCGGACTTCCATCGAGTGCTTGCGCGAATCTCAGCGGATATCCAGGAGGCATCCCCGCTGGAGGCGCCCCGGGTTCTCTTCCTCGGCACGGACCCGCTCACAGTTTCCAGCGGGGACATGTACCAATCCTGGATGATCGAGGCTGCAGGGGGGATTCATGTGTCCTCGGAACTCACGGGGTATTGGAACGAGGTCAATCTTGAGCAGATCCTCCTCTGGGATCCGGAGATCATTGTCATCCCGCCGTATGGACCGGTTCAGCCAGCTTCTCTCCTAGGAAATCCTGATTGGCAGGCAATCTCCGCCATTCGAAACGGTCGTGTGCATCGAATGCCTCGCGTGATCGCGCCCATGGACACACCGGTCCCGGAGTCTTTGCTCGGCATTGTCTGGCTCGCAGAACTCTTGCATCCTGAGGTTGTCGGGTTCAATCTTGAGGAGGAAATGGAGCGCTTTTATGCCTACTACTACAGCTACGAACTCTCAGCAACGGAAATGGAGACGTTGCTGTCGCAATGAGGATTCGCGGACGCAGTACGGGTTGGCTGCTCGTATTGCTTCCAATCTTGGCATTTCTTGCCTCGATGCTCATTGGACGCTATGGACTCCGAATCGGAGAGACCTTCCGGGCATTGTTCCAGATTGGTGATGTCCCGGATGTCGTTCGAGCGCTTGTTCTTCGCGTTCGGCTTCCGCGAACTTTGGCGGCTGCCTGTGTGGGCGCCAATCTTGCAGTTGTGGGCGCTGCATTCCAGGGCCTGTTTCGCAATCCGCTCGTAGAGCCACGCATCCTTGGCGTGAGCTCCGGGGCTGCCTTCGGCGCAGCACTTGCGCTCTTGATGACAAGTCATCTGATAGTGGTTCAAGCAAGTGCGTTTGCGTTTGCTCTGCTCGCCATCGGACTCGTGCTGCTGATTGCTACTCGATTCGGCTCCTCTACGCTCGTCCTCATCATCGGAGGCATTCTGGTCGGCGCGCTCTTCAACTCGCTGCTCGGCTTGATCAAGTACGTGGCGGACCCTCTTAGCACGTTGCCTTCCATCACCTATTGGCTTCTCGGCGGGTTGAGTCGGAGTCAATGGTCGAGCATCGGTCCACTGCTCGTGATCACAGTCGCAGGGCTGACGTTCTTCCTGTTGGTTCGTTGGCGTCTGAACCTGCTTACGCTCAGTGACCAGGAGGCTCGGGCACTCGGAATTCGCGTTCGTTTGCTGCGAACCGCCGTTGTGCTCGCCGGCGCAATGATGGCCGGGGTATCGGTCGCATTGGGGGGTATGATTGGCTGGATTGGATTGGTGATTCCACATGCAGCGCGTGCACTGGTCGGACCAGATCATGCGCTCTTGATCCCGGCAAGCGCTTTGCTCGGTGCAGCTGCATTGATGTTCCTGGACTTGATCGCCCGCGCTGCGCTCGCCTCTGAAATCCCGCTCGGCATCTTGACAGGACTCATCGGAGTTCCCATTTTCCTGTTGCTGTTCCTGCGGCTCCTTCGCGCACGAGGGGAGGCAACGTGAGACTACTCGTCAACCGTCTCGTTTTCTCCTACGCCCCTGCACGCCCGATCCTGGATCATCTCTCGCTCCACGTCGAAGAGGGGCAAACCACGTTCATTCTCGGAGCCAATGGGTCAGGAAAATCGACTCTTCTGCATTGCATCGCGGGATTACTGACTCCGCAGGGTGGGGCAATCACGTTAGATGGAACCGTAATCCATGGAATGCCCCCTCGTATTCGAGCGAAGCACTTGGGGTTGGTTCCTCAATGGCACGAGCCCCTCTTCGACTTCACGGTGGAGCAAGCCGTGTTGATGGGACGCGCCCCGCATCTCGGACTGTTTTCCAGCCCAGGGAAGGCAGATCGAGATGCTGTGCGAAATGCCATGCAGGGCGTTGGAGTGGATCATCTTCGGCATAGGCTGTACACAAGGATCAGTGGCGGAGAGCGGCAACTTGTGTTGATTGCAAGAGGCCTTGCGCAAGGTGCGCACTGGATGCTCATGGACGAACCTGTCGCGCATCTGGATCCACGGCATCAGCACGATGTCCTCACGTCCGTTCGCACCCTCGCGACCCGAGGATTCTCGTTCGTGATCACCTCCCACTTGCCGAATCATGCATTGCTGTACGCAGATCGTCTCGCCTTCCTCCTCAATGGAAAAGCAGCCCTCCAGGGCAACCCGCGAAGCACACTCACTGAAGAAGCCTTGCGCGCTGCCTACGACATGGAATTCGAAATTATCGAGAATGAAGAGGGCGCTCGTGCCGTCGTCCCGAAGGACCTTCGCCGAGGTTGAGGCAAGGATCGTAGCTACGGTTCACTCGTCGAGCCCGGAAGGTCAGCGGGTGAAATACGTGCCCTAAGCCAACTGCGGCTTGCAAGCAATGCAAGCGATGCTATGCCGGAAACTACATTGCTGATCGACATCCCAATCCAGATGCCGTCCGATCCCATCCGCAACGGGAATGCGAAAATGTAGGACAGTGGAATGCGAAGCGCCCAGAGTCGAGTGATTCCCAGGATCATCGGTGGCACGTTGTGCCCGGAGCCGCGATAGACTGACTCTGCCGCAAAGAACGCCCCGAGGAAGGGCATCCCAATGGCAAACAGCTCAATGAAGCGAGCCCCCGTTTGGATCACTGCATGATTTCCGGGAATGAAGGATGAGATCAGCGGAACCCTTAAGATCCAGAGCAGCGCTGCCTCAAGGACGAGGATCCCAAACATGGCGGCCAATCCCTTCCGCATGAGGTCCTTTGCACGATCCTTGAGATCTGCACCAAGCGCTTGTCCAATCATCGTCGTGAGTCCGATGCCCATGCTGTTGGTCACAATGAACAGGATGCCGAAGATCCGGTCGGCAATGCCGTAGCCCGCAAGGGCTGCTTCTGCGTTGTCCAGTTGGCCGATGACACGCATCAACACGAGGAAGCCAAATGCGACCGTCGAATTGCCGATGCCTGCCGGGAAGCCGATTCGAAGTGCATGCGCCATCCATTTCCAGTGCATGCGCAGAGCAGACCGATCGAGACGAAGCACGCCGGTCCCGCGCACAAAGAGCACAACAAAGATGGTCATGGCCACGGCTTGGGATGCGACCGTTGCATACCCCGCACCCAGAATGCCCAGCTGTGGAAACGGCCCCCATCCCAGTACAAGGAAGGGATCCATTACCAGGTTGATCAGGATGCCGATTCCATTGACGAAGAGCGGTGTCACGGTGTCCCCGGTTGCAGAGAATGCGCTGTAGAAGAGGCCCGGCATCACCATGGTCGGAAGCCCGAGAGAGATGACAGCCAAGTAGAGACCTGCTTCATGAGAGACTGCGGGTTCTTGGATCAAGAGAGAGAGGATGTGCGGTGTCAGCAAGTACCCAGCAACGCCCAACCCGATGCCTGAGAAGACCGCGAGCGTGAAGAGCTGGTTAATCGCGAATCTGGCCTCTTCTGGGCGATTTGCGCCAATCGACTGCGCCACCAGTGCGGTGACTGCCGCAGTTCCGAACCCTGTGATAAACGAAATGATAAACCACACGAACGGCCAGGAGATCTGGATTCCTGCCATGACCGCACCCGCTGTCTCACCGGGAAGCCGTCCGATCCAGAAGGCGTCGGCTAGATTGTAGAGCGTGAATAGCAACGAGGAGATCACCGCGGGCGCGCCAATCTTCGCCATCGTTCTCAACGCGTGACCGTGGAGAATCTCCTCGCGATCCGGAACTGGGAAGATGCGCTTTCTCATAACGGCTCCAATGCTCTGGGTTGTGCAGATCGGGCGGAATCAAGCGAGGACCTGCGGCGGGAAGAGATCCTAGGATAACGCATTCCAGGGCATAGCACACGCTGCAGGATCAAAGAGAAGGAGCCGGGACGGAGCATCGCTCCGACCTACATAGAATACGCTTCCGAGGATCAGATCTCGTGGATGGTAATTGCCATGTGCGCTTGCGAGAGCGCTCCAGAGCTGTCAATCACATAGAGCACGACCTTGTAGGTTCCTGCATCGTTGTAGACATGCGAGTACACACCGTTCGATCTTGGCCCACCGACATCGTAGGCGCCGTCGCCGTAATCCCAGGCGATGTGAACGATGCTCCCTGAAGGCGAAGGATCCACGGATTCGTCAAGGAAGGAGATGCTCATGCCGGCATTGAGGCTTCCTGCGTTAAGAACAGAGAATGCGGCCTGAGGTGGCGTATTCGCAACCGGAACGACCTTCGAAACCGGCTCGGAGGCTGCCCCTTGATCATCAGATACGACAAGCGTAACGGTGTATGTCCCGGCTGCTGAGAACTGATGCTCAGGATTCGCATCGTTGGAGGATGTCCCATCTCCGAAATCCCAGGCCCATGATTGGATCGATCCATCAGCATCACTGGATGCATCAAGCAATACGAGACCTTCAAGATCCGAAGCTTCCGATCCAAGGGTAAAGGAGGCGATGGGAGCCCGGTTGGCAACCTCTATCGTCACGACATCCGACAAGGCAGTGATCCCGATCCCATCGACAACACGAAGTTGGATCGTGTAGGTTCCGCTTCGCGCGTACGACGCAACTTGAGAAGGGGATGATGAAGAGAACTCGAACATCCCGTCCCCGTCCAAGTCCCATTGGTACTCCAAGATCGCACCTTCTGATCCTGAAGCATCGAGCCAGACCTTTTCCTGTGTTCGGACATGGTCCGAAGACAAGAGGAACGAGGGCACAAGTGAGCGCGTTTGGGAAGCCCCTCCTTCACCCATCACAAGCCGTGCAGTTTGCCCGGAAATGCTTCCGAGAGTCACCGAATCGCTCTGGTGCTCTCCGGAAGCAAGCCCTGTTTCGAGATTCAGCCTTACCCCGGCGCTTGCCGTCAAGCCGAGGATCAGGAACAGCAGTAATGTCATGGGTATTACCTTCATCGTGATCATGGCTCCTTCGATAACGTAGTATTGCTGAGGCATGTGGAGCAGCCGCGGTGCCTGTGTGTCGGGACTGTGAAGGTCCTCGCACTGTGAATCCGCGTCTCCTGCACGTAGAATCCGAGCGAAACCTATTGCCGATTCGCCCGCTCTCCCATCGAGTCGAAGGAAGAGGATGAGCACACAAGCTGGTACCCTTCGAATCCGGAAGTACCGAAAACAGGATGCAATACCTGTAGGCCGATTGGTTGCCAGGACGTACCGCAGGTTCAACATGGCGGAACTTCCTGCCCAGGAGCAGGACACGCTGCTCGGCCCGTTTCTTCATGCGGAATCCGCGGATCCAACGCACCAGCAAGCAATTGCAGCGGCCCTTCGATCACCTATGATGTACATCGCTACGATAGATCACGAGATTGTGGGCGTGTTGCGTGGCAGAGAAAACGTATTGGCTAGTTTGTTCGTTTCCGAACGCGTTCATCGCAGAGGCATCGCGCGGATGCTTGTCGAGCAATTCGAGTCAGAATCGCGCAAGCTTGGCATTTCCTGGATTCGCGTCGCTTCGACTGAGTATGCCATTCCGTTCTACCAGGCCGTCGGATACAAGAAGACAACTGGACTTCGCAATCTCCGAAGTTTCGGCGGCACCGGACTCAGATACCAACCGATGAAAAAGCAACTGTAGCGAGCGCAAGTCAGCACCGGGATGCGGCTTCTGTCGCTGTCTCTTCCGTACAGGGTGGCTTCACGCAAGCGGCGACCCTCCTGGAGAAAGCCAACGCAAAACCGGGACGTGCTCTTCTCCTGCGCAAATTCCCAAGGCCGTATTCCTGGATTCTTTAGCTATCTACTTGGCGCTCACAACGCTGTGCCAACACTTTCGCTGCGTCAAGCGTTGTAAGGAGTGAGCAACACAACCCACGTACTGAAAGGAGGAACCATGAGCGCCGCAATCCTGAGAGACCAAGCTCGTGGAATCATGAGGCAGCGAATTGCAGAGGCTGAAGATGCAAGACTCGTCAGACGGATGCGCGCGCATCAGATGACACGGCTGCGGATCAAGAAAGCGATGTCCCTGGGAATGAGGAACGGAATCCCGATGGACGAAATGGTGCTTGAAGTCACTGCAGCCTACGCACAGCGAGGCTGGGCCGAAACCAAGTAGCTGTCGAAGGAAGAGACGAATGAGGTATTGTCTAGGACCACCTTCGGCAACTGAAGGTCACAAGACATGGAGGCAGACTTGGATATCGAGGCGCTGTATCAAGATCACCGCGAAGGGCTCACGCGATTCGCAATTGGCCTCTCGCGCAATCTTGACCGCGCAGATGACCTTGTTCAGGAGACCTTCATGAGGGCCTTGATGCACACCGAGGATCTTGGATCCATGAACTCATTCCAGCGCGATGCGTGGCTCAAGCGCGTCTTGCGCAACTGCTTCTTCGACGAGGAGAGATCGCGAAAGCGGAGACAGACACAAGTGAAGCATCTCATCTCCGATCATCGCCGCAGCATTGCTGGCGCCGATCTGCCGGACTTCGAATCTTTGCTCGACCTTGTATCTGTCAAGCATCAAGACGTGTTCCGGAAGCGGTATCAACTGGGGATGAACAGCAAGGAGATCGCAAGAGATCTCGATCTCTCTCCAGGTACCGTTCGCTACTGGCTCCATCAGAGCATCACTGCGCTGCGAACTCAACTCCCACTGAAGACCTGAAAGGAGAACCCCCAATGAATGAAGGAACCGTCCTGAAAAATGTCAATGTGCTCGATATGCGCAACACGACCCAGGAGACGATCGACAAGATTGCGTTCATCAAGAACGTCAATGTCATTCTGGTGTCCCAGGAGACAGCTAGCTTTCTGACTGGCATTCCGTGCAAGAACCTCAATGCAACAGCACAGGTACCCCAGAATGTGCACGTGCAAACCTCGATGAGCAGTGTGACCATCACCCAGGACTATCTCCAGAACCTAACCTCTCCACAATTCCTGCTGGTCATGGGGCGCCTGCTGATCGGACCAGATGTCACGGTTGACGCGATGGAGAGTAAGCTGGCAGGCTTTGTCAGCATGGGCAAGCTCATCTGCCCGGAGCAGCTTGTGGGCGTGCTGCACTCCAAGGCGGGGTTGATGATGGGGGGTACCGTCGGCTACGCTCAAGACGCGCATCTTGTCGCGAATTCTCTTGTTCTCGATGACCCTTTCCTGAACAGCCTCAGCGATGCAACGAAGCTTGTTGTCTCAGGATCGCTCCGAGTGATAGACAACGTAACGAGTGCGCTGATCGATCGCAAGCTGAAATCTCTGCAAGTTCAGGGGAGCATTCTCTGTCGCCAGGAACACGAACTCGCGCTGCGATCGAAGCTTGAGCCTGCACCGGAGACGTTGACCATCATTCCTACAGGCCATCGCTTCGTCGATGGCACGTTGACGCTCGATGAAGCATCACTCCAGGCACTGTCCCATGAGCGGCTGTTCAGTCTGGCAGATATCATCATCAAAGGGGATATAGAACGCAGTGTATTCGATACCGCCATCGACAGCCTTTCAACCGTCGGCACAATCCTCTGCCCTTCTCGACTCAAGGAGGTTTTGAGCAAGAAGTGCGACATGCTTTCAAGCCGGGCGATTCTGTATGAGGGAACCTTGTGGTATGTGGATGATGACCGTGAGTTGTTTGCCGATCAGTTCGAGTACATCGACGGCCCGATGACGATCTTCGTTCGCGCCGATCTTCGCGTCGAGTCAGATGTCTCCCCTCAGCTTCTGCTCGATCGCATCGACAAGATTCACAATCTTGGGGACATCCTCTGTCATCCCGAACATGTCGCGGCGATAGAAGCACGTCTTGGGATTCGCGCAGGTGATTTGACCGTCATTCGTGAGCAGGAAGAGGAGCAGCAGGACGATCGCCCTTCCATCGGCAACGCGAACTACATGGTGCTGTAGGCAGGCAATCTCTACCGAAGGCGCCGGACCCTCCTCAGAAGGGTCCGACGCCTACCTTTGCGTACGCGTTGAGTGCTCCAGGGGGACCTTACGCATCCGATTCGTGTTGCCTTCGCCGGATCTCGACAGCCGTGCCCAGAAGGAATGCAAGTCCCGAGCCAACGGCAATGCCAATCACGAGGCTCTGAAGCACAACACCAAGCCCGATCCCAGCTGAGACACCCAGAACGATACCGTACGGAAATCGGCGAGCCGACGAACCACGCTGTGTCATGTCCTCAGTATAGGGGATCGGCATATAGCGCCCGAAGGAATTCTTCCCATCGTGAGGCCACAAGAAACCGTGCATTCGACTTCTCGTATTCCTCCCACGTTTCCAAGTAGCTCTGGAAGGAAGGGAAGTAGATGTTGAGTCCTCGTGCGTCTTCGTACTCCTCGTTCCCGCGAATCCCCCAAACCGTCCGATTTAGCGCGGTGAGTACATTGTCCGCCGGTTCGACGAGTGCTGGGATTGCCCTGCATTGCTCGGCAAAATCACCAAGATCGACAAGCTCGCCGTTTCTGAATGAAAGGGCGGCATTGCGCAACTCGACGAGTGCTTCTTGCATGAGGGGCAGTTGATCGATGAGTGCACAGGCCAATCCATCGACTGCTTCGACAAGTTCCTGCATGTCATCGGTTCCCAGCGAAGTGAATTGATACGTCGCATACGCGGCAAGGGAAGAATTCTCTCTGGCTTGCTGTTGCTTCTCCTCCAAATAGCTCAGGACATACCAGCCCAGCTCAGCAGGAGACACGTCTGGATACTCTGCCAGCAGATCTCCGATCTGGCTGAGCACTGTCAGCCACGGCACAAAACCGCTGACTTCTTCGCTCGCGACGACAAGTTCCGTGCACTCCGAGATCTCGAAGGTCGCTTCGATGGAAGCCATGTTGCAGGGTGCCGTATAGAGGAGGGCGTCAACGCCGCCGATGGCCTCGAGTCCGTTGCGCAGCTTCGCTGGCGTAAGCCAAGTATCTGCATTGGGGGAAGAGGTCCAATCCTTGGCCGTCCCGCGCCATCCTCCGCCGTGATCGTAGATCAACAGCAAGGTGTGTTCAGCAGGGAACCACGCTTTGCAGAAGTTCAAGAAATCCTGCAGCGTAGCTTGGGAAGTTGTGTCCACCTCCTTGAGATCTGCAAGGCACGTCAGATGGGAAAAGGTCTGCTCCTCCTCTACGCTCCAGATCTTCGAAGGACCTTGGTATTGATCTTCCAACATGACAACGTTCATGACTTGGGAGGATCGCAGCTCGAAGGCGAAGTAGTCGACCGGGTTCAATCCTGGGTAGTCGGCTGCATTGTAGATCGCGATAGTCCACGGTTTCGTGTCCTTGGGCTCAACAGGAGTGCTGATTCCATTCCCATAGACCACGGGCACACTTGGCAAGGAGTCGAACTTAATCGGGGTGAAGGATGCGCTTGGCCCAATCTCATCCGAGCAGTTGCCACCAACTGTGAGAACGACGTCATCGAACCATGCGATGCCTGTGCCATTCAGCCCGAGATGAATTCTTGCCAGTTCCGAATCCTTCGGCATTTCGAACCTCAGGCAACATTCGGTCCACTCGCTTGTGCCTGAGATTCCCCGGGATTCCTGCCACGCCAGCATACGCGAGATGAGTGTGGTCTGCTCTGCCTCGATCCGTGCGTACGCTCCGTGCCCAGAGGCAATGCCTTCCGTGCGCACAAAGAATCGAAGTGTGAGCGTTTCTCCTCTCACGGAGTGCGGGAAGAACTCGTAGTACCAACTGTTGAAGATCTTGCCCTCTCGAGGCTCGGTCTGCGAACACGACACACGCAGTGCGTACTCTCCATCGCACGCCGTCTCAGATGTCCACTCGAACTCGACGTAGGGATCTCCAGTTTCGGATTGGAACCATCGGTAGATTCCTTCCTCAAAGCTCGACGTTTCGAGCAGGTTCTCGGACGCCGCAGACCCTATGACGGCCATCCAACTACAGGCTGCCAGAACAAGAAGGATTGATCGCTTCACGGTGCGCCTCCTCGAGTGGGATGTCAGACGCCAGTATACAACACCTATATCCTACTCAAGAGGTGTGCGCGCTAGCTGCCTGAGCGCAAGTATCTTGGAGAACGCTCAAGCGGGGCACCCAGTTAGGAGCGGCTGGTAATCTCGATGAGGTGATACCCGAACTGCGTTGCCACCGGTCCATGGACCTCTCCGATCGAGGCGCTGAATACGACTTGATCGAACTCAGGGACCATGCGGCCTTGATCGAATTCTCCAAGATCGCCGCCGGATGCCCCAGACGGACATTGGGAGTGCTCTGCGGCAAGTTGCGCGAAATCCGCGCCGTTCTCGATCTCCTGTTTCAGCTGGTTCGCAAACGCTTCCGTTTCAACCAATATATGTCGTGCCGTTGCTTTGGGCATGCTTCCTCTCTTTCGCGGCGCTCCGTGGAGGCCATGTTGACGATGGTATCAGGGCAGGGATCGATCTTCATCCCTTGGGTCAAACAGGAACTCCTTGGTTGCGTAACGCTCGAATGTGAACCAGATCCGTGCAGATGTCGCACGTATTAGCAACCCCTCGTCCTACAAGGAAGTACTCCATGAAAACAGAGATGGTTCGAGCGCTGCTCATGCTACCAGAGGTTGGTGACGCTCAAGTCTCCTATGACGGATCGTTGCTCGCCTACATGCTCCGCAAGCCCCATTGGGAAGACGGATCTCAACTGCGGCGTCTCGTGATCTGCAAGCGTGGTGGTGCGGGTAGCGAAGCGCTTCCTGAGCTGCATTCAATCGAGGGAACATCCCCAAGATGGTCTCCAGTGCAAAACGTGATGGCCTGCTTTGCCTCCCGAGAGAGCGGTTCTGGCGAGATGCTCTTGCTGTGGGAGAAGGCGGACAGCCGCGTGTTATGCGAGGTCCCATCCGGAAGCCATGCGTTGACATGGTCGCCGCAAGGCCGCTACCTCTCCTTCCTCGCACCTGCTCCATCCCCTGACTCCGATCCAAACCGTGCATGGACGGTGTTGGATGAGCCGGCCCCTTCCATCGAGCTCTGGATTATCGACACAGCGGATCCTGCAGCAAGGTGCATTACCCAAACGGGTGGTCAAGTTACAAGTCATGCATGGCATCCAGACGAAGATCGGCTGGTCTGTTGCGCCAACACTTCGTCTGCAGCCCGTCATTGGGACAGTGGTTCCGCGTTTGTGACCTCTGTCGACGGCTCATGCGTACGGCATCTACCCCAGAATGGTTGCTTGAACGCCGTATGGAGTCCGTTGGGGGATCGCATCGCGATCGAGCAGCTTCGCGATCCTTCGTTCCTGAAGAACCCGTACTTGCGCATCCTCGATGCGTCGGGCGAACAGATCGCGTCCTTCGATCTTGGAGATGAGTTCAGGATACTCCATTGGGTGCCCCAAGGACTGCTGTGCTTACGCATCAAAGGTCCTTCGAGCACGCTTTGCTGGGTAAACCCGGAGACAGGTGATTTCTCGATGTATCGGGCCAGCCTTCCGGAAGGATTCACACTAATCGAGGGCTGGTTTGGCGCTGGATGTGCAGTCACAGCGGACAGTAGGCTCCTCTCAGCGGTCTGCTACGACAAAACGCACCCGGGCGAAGCTGCGTTGATTCGGCTCGATGAAGAGCTCTCGGTTACGTATGTAACGGATGCTCGTGCGAGCTACCGTTCTTGGGACGTACCAGCACCTACATGTCTCACGTGGACAACGTCGGACGACACGAATATCGAGGGAATCCTCATTGAACCGAATGGAGCGATGCAGCGGAAGCGGCCGCTCATCGTCATCCTCCACGGAGGCCCAACAGCCATGGCATCCCAGGCCCCATTGGCCGATAACGACTGGATCTGGGGCGTGGTCCCCGAAGTCATCCGGCGCGGCGCCATGGTACTCCTCCCCAATTACAGAGGAAGCATCGGATACGGTGACAGTTTCAGAGCGGCAAACGCGGGTCGACTGGGATGGGCAAATCTGGAGGATGTGCAATCAGGGATTGAGCACCTTGTGAAGCATCGAGAAGTTGATGCAGGAAGAATCGCTGTTGTTGGTGCAAGCCATGGTGGCTACCTCGCGGCATTCCTCGCAGCAACATCCCATCGTATCGCGGCAGCTGTTGTGCGCTCGGGAATTAGTGATTGGACACTGAACGCACGATTGAACCTCAACCCCGACTGGGAGCGGCAGTATTTCGCAGGTACGCCAGAGGAAAGGAGGGCCGACTATGATGCTGCATCCGTACTGCCACACGTCACTTCGGGAACCGCCCCAACCCTCATCATTCATGGCGATCGTGACCGTCAAGCGCCGACTGCGAACGCCTACGCGCTTCACCGTGCATTGTCGAATGCACAGGTTCCCTGCAGGACCATCCTTTATCACGAGATGGGGCACGGAGGAGCTTCGATTCATCAGACGGCGCATTCACTCGAGGAGACCCTGCAATGGCTTGAGCGCTGGATCCATCTACATCCGGATGCCGAATGCTCCATTTCGGCTGCCTCGACTGCCATGGGGGAAGTGAGTACCCTGATTCCATGAACGATACGACGCGGCCCTTGAACAGGATCCACAAGTATCTTGTAGATCGAACGGAAAGAGACATGTTCTCCGGTGTTGTCCAAATCACCCAAGGAGACAAAGAATTGTTTGCCTCGTCATACGGATGGGCAAGCCGATCGTGGGGAGTTCCCGCCACCCTACGTACGCGATTTGACACGGCTTCACTTACGAAGCTCTTCACATCTGTGGCAGCACTCCAATTGGTAGCGCAAGGCCACTTCACACTTCAAACGCAAGTGATTCCCTACTTGGGGCTTGAAGATACGTCGATTCGTGAGGAAGTCACGCTGTTTCAGCTGCTATCGCACAGTTCGGGAATTGGCGACGACGCAGAAGAGGAGGAAGGGGAGGAGTATGCGGATCTCTGGAAGAATCGCCCCAACTATACCGTCAGAGAGACCGTTGACTTCCTGCCTCAGTTTGCGGGCAAGCCTTCGAACTTCGCCCCTGGAGAGTCCTGCCGTTACTGCAACTGCGGATTCGTACTCGCTGGTCTCATGATCGAGAAGGCAGCAGGCATCCCATATCGAGAGTACGTGACGAAGCATATCTTCGAATGTGCTGGAATGAGCGCATCGGGGTTCTTCTCGATGGATACTTGTACAAGCGATGTCGCCGAGGGTTGCGATCCCGTGCGAAGGAATCAAGGACAGATTGTCGGATGGAAGAAGAACATCTACTCTTTTCCCCCGATCGGATCACCGGACAGCGGTGCATACGTCACCGCTGCCGATCTGGATCGGTTTCTACGTTCCATCAGAGATGGGACATTGCTGCCGATGGATGCAGCCAAGCTGTTCTTCACTCCGCATGTGCCGTACAAACAGCAGGACGGCTGGAACAGGGTCTATGGGCTAGGATTGTGGTTCTATGTGGAAGCGGATGGAACCGTTCTTTGCTGTCAGAAGGAGGGCTTCAACGCGGGTGTTAGCACAGTCATGCGCTATTTCCCGGCCAGCGATATCAATCTCGTGATCCTCTCTAACATGGCGGATGGCGCGTGGGAGCCGGTATGGGAGATCCACAAGGAGATTGTCGCGTGGTCAAGCTAATCCCTTCCTAGCGCTGCTCCTGATCCGCCAGCGTATCATCCGAAGCTGATGTCACTGTTTCCAACCCAGCGGCCTTGAACCCACAATCCCAGTGCCACGTGTCTCCAGCAACAATGAGCTTGAGCACATCGGGATTGGTGAGGGCTTCAGCAACGGAACGATCGAGGGATGGGTTCAAGGCATGCAGGAGAAGGCCAATCACTGCGCCGTGCGCACAGATTCCGATGGTTTCCTCACCTGCAGCTGCAACAATGGAATGCACAGCAGATACGAAGCGCTGCTGCGCCTCACGATTGCTCTCGCAGCCCGGCAAGGCGTAGTCGAAATCATCCCAACTGCGTATCCACAGTGCAGCAAAGCTCTTGACCCATCTCTTGGAGATCGTGCGCTCGTGCAATCCGGCGTGCTGCTTGACCTCCAGTCCACTCCGGCGTGCGAACGGATCGATCGTCTGAAGACATCGAAGATAGGGGCTGGAATGGATGCACTCGATTCCAAGCGGCAGGAGCACGTCAACAAGATCCATGGCTTGGTTGAGGCCATGAGCACTTAGCGGCCAGTCCGGCTCCGCCACGGACGCAGAAGGACGGCTCTGCGCATGGCGAATCAGGTACACAGTATGGTTCATCGTACCGATAGGATACCCCGGCTGCCGTACCGGCACATATGGACATTGGGAATCACTTGCACCATGAATGCCTCTAGCTCTCAGGCTCTATGCTTGATCTCGATCTGTTCTTGTGTAGGATGGATGATCAAGGAGGGTTCGGGGAAAATGGTGAAGCATGCACGGGGATTCTCACTGTTTTGCATGATTGTCGCAGTCATTACAGCTTCAGCGCTGGTCTCTGCATCGACTGTCGCAGACGTAGCATCTGGCTTGGAGGGGAAGTGGGCAATGGTCCAGTTCCTCGTCGCTGCAGCTGATCTTCCCATCGTCGGCACGTTGTACATCGATACGATCGTCGGTGTGCTCACAGAGGTCACCCAAACCGGCTCTGCTTTGATCATGCAGGATGCCTACTGTTTCACTGATACGTACCCCTCTACTCCACTTTTCAGAACGGACATTCCTGACATCGTGATGCAATCGATCCACCCGGATCCCCGGACGGTAGCGCTGATCAATGGCGGCGCAACCTGGGAAATTCGCCAAGACTGGCACACCGAAGTTCGAGGAGCCGTCTTTGAGTTCCCGGAGACAGACGAACTCCCTACTGAAGCCAACGATCCAAGGCTTGTTGACGTTGATGGAGACGGCAACCCCGGGATGACGATCCTTGCAGAGGTTCTCGGCCTCTTCCAGGGGCAAGCCTATGCCGTTCAGCGCTATCGCTATCGCCTGCAGGGAGAGTTGATCGATGAGGACACCATCATTGGGCAACTTCAATGGACATCGGAGCAGAACATTGTCGCAGGGACCCACGACATCCTACTCCTTCCCTTCGAGGACTACACAGATCCGGATTCGTCGAAACACCGGTTTATCATGAAACGTGTTGATGACTCGTGGACCAGCGAGGTACTTCGCGAGCATCTGCCCGACTTCCTTGCGGAACTCGGGATCGATCGCGAACTCCATTCGGACTGAAGCGCAATCGCGAGAAGCAACGTTCCCACCGCAAGCGTAACAGCTCCACCAAGGAGAAGCCCGACACCCAGTGGTCCCAGGATCGGCACACGAACACCAACGTCAGCGGTCAACGCCATCCCGTCAGTTGCGTCTTCATGCATCACGACAAACGAGAAGTCGCCTTCCTCAACGGCCCACTCAAGTGTTGGCTCTTCCGTTCCGGTCTTGGATTGAATCCAGATCGGTTGCTCAGTCGGCGGCGCAATCGACGCTTCGGTCGCATCGATGTGATAGGTGAGTAGGAGCCCGTTTCTATCGACTTCCTCCACAATGGCATGCGGAATGCTTGCCAAGTAGGCATCCACGTCCTCTGACTCAGCGAATCCGAGGAAGAGAGAGTTTCCGGGTTCCAACGATTCAGCTCGAATGCGCAGCGTCGCAATCTCGCCGGCCGAGAACGGGCCGTTCGGTACGGCGGGAAAATCCTCGATCTCAGCAGGTCCGGCCAATAGAGCAACTCCATCGACTTCGAGCTCCGCAAGACCTTGTACTCAGAAAGCCTTCGTCATCCATCATGATCTGATCGATCGCCACCAAGTTTCCCCCAAAAATTGCAGTGGAAAGACAAGAACGATTCCGGTGAGTTCAATCAATCCAAGAAGCATTCTGAACATGCGGGCCTCCTCCGATGCAGGCTCAGGAGACGTGGAGATTCGTCCAGTTCGAAGCCGTTGGGGCAAGATTGCCTCCGCAGTAAATTGCAGAGGTGGCGATCGCAGGATACCGTAGGGGCTGGAAGATGGAGGTGTCATGATGCGTATCTTGAAAGGGAAACGAGGATTGATCTTTGGTGTTGCGAACGAGCGAAGCATTGCATGGCATATTGCACAACAGGCCATCGCGCATGGTGCTGAGTGTGCATTCACCTATCTCCCCTTGGAGAAGATGGAACAGCGCGTACGTCGTACGCTGGCCAAGGGAGGTGTGAAGGATCCGAAGCTTTATCCCTGTGATCTTGCGTCCGACGACGATCTCGACAAGCTCTTCGCAGACATGGGGAAATCGTTTGCGCCATTGGATTTCGTGGTGCACTCGGTTGCCTATGCAGATCGCGAGTACCTGAAGCCCGGAACGTTCGCGATGACGCCTCGCCACGTGTTTTCCCAAGCGCTCGATATCTCCGCTTACACGCTGATCGCAATCGCCAATCGTTCTCAAGCGCTGATGGCGGACAGCGGATCGATTCTCGCGCTGACCTACTATGGTGCGGAAAAGGCAGCCTGCGGATACAACGTCATGGGCGTTGCGAAGTCAGCGCTGGAATCGACAGTTCGCTACCTTGCCGCGGAGCTCGGAGAGAAAGGCATTCGCGTGAACAGCTTGTCCGCAGGTCCTGTACGCACGCTTTCGTCCATGGCGGTCGGAGGCATTGACTCCATTCTCAAGAAGGTCGCGCAGGTCTCCCCGCTTCGCCGGAACATCGAAACCCAAGAAGTGGGCAAGGCCGCGGTGTACCTGCTGTCAGATCTATCCTCCGGTGTCACGGGTGAGACACATCATGTGGATGCCGGATACAACGCGATCGTAACGTAGGCTGCGGGTGCCCCAAGCCGGCTCTTCTCCGGGCTAGGGGGCCGTTTCCCACGCATCGAGTATGTTGGAGACCGTACCTCGAGAGGCACCTTCTTTGTCAAGCTCGTGCAGAAAGCGGAACCACTCGACGAACACTGCCGGAAAGTCGGCGTAGTTGTAGACATGCCCCACTACGCCGAACACCACACGCTCTGACGTTGTGCTATACAGATTGCGGAGCACGCCGCGTTCTTGGTTCGCAATCAGACCATGCCCGATTTCGATGATCTGACAACCGTTTCGCTCGATCGCCTCCGGAGCCGCTGCGACGTCATCCAAGTTGTGTCCGTTTGTGGAGTACTCGAGTTGACACGGGTAGTCAATGTCGTCGCTTGAGTTTGCGCCACCGAGGCACCCCGACCGCCGTTTGCCGGGAAGCACGTTCAAGATCTCCATGAAATCCTCCATGGTACCGAGGAATCGGCCTCGATCTTCGACATCAAGTTCCTCGAGGGGCGTGTTCGTATACCCGTCCCACGTCGAACCACGATCCTTGGTGCCCCAGTATCCATGATGGTGACAACCGATCTCATGGCCGCTTGCAAGCCATGTCTCCAGCATCGCAACCTTGTCCTCATCTGCCGAGATCATCTCTGCCCACTGCGGTGTGAAGTAGATCGACAAGGGGATGCTGTAGCGATCGGCTTGCAAGACGAGATCTACGAGTTCGAGCCACATCGCAGGATTGGCGTTTGTCGGCTCGCAATGTACCACAAAGACAGACACTGGCAATGCGCTGACCATCAAGGACACGGAACAGAGGACTACCGCAACGATCCACAATTGAACCTTCATGGTCTCCTCCTAGGTACGGACTTCTCCACAATCCTAGACTCCCTATCGCGAGATGCCAAGCGCTATTGCGATAGCGCATGGCGGGCAGCCGCCATACCGTCGAGTGCGGAGCTGACGATGCCGCCGGTGTACCCCGAACCTTCGCCGATCGGATACAGCCCCTTGGCTGCGGGCGCTTGTCGGGTTGCGGGATCTCGTAGAACTCGGACCGGACTTGAGCTTCGGGTCTCCAGTCCGTAGAGCAAGACATCTTCCCGCCGAATGCCATTCAATTCGCGCAGCATTCGAGGCAGCGTTTCTTGGAGCGTGTGGCGTACGGCTTCGGGAAGCAGTACAGCCAAGTCGGTTGGCACCGCTCGATTGCACGAGCGTGCGTCAGGGATCATACGAGACGGTTGGCGATCAAGAAAGTCAGAGAGCATCTGAGCGGGCAGTCCGTAATCTTCGCCGCCCGCCTGGAATGCCGCACGTTCGAGCGTCTCCTGCAGGATGATCCCCGCGAGGTCCGGGTTCCGTAATCCGATGGGGTAGTCGTCTGGACCGACCGGTACGAGGAATGCAGCATTGCCGAACGGTTTGGCGCGCTTCGAGTAACTCATCCCGTTCGTGGTCAACAGGCCTTCGGAAGATGCACAAGCCATGACCAGTCCCCCAGGACAAGTACAGAACGTATAGCACCCTCTCGACGTCGCGGTCGGGCGCCGGGTTAGACGGAAGCTCGCTGCACCGAGTCTTGGATGTGTCGCCCATTCGCCGCCGTATTGTGCGACATTCAAACGACTCTGCGGCATTTCTGCACGCACGCCAACTGCAAAGGGCTTCGCAGCCAGTTGGACCCCAGCATCCGCAAGCAATGCGTAGACATCGCGCGCGCTGTGTCCGGTTGCAAGGAAGCACACCTCCGTCTCGATCTCGTTGTCAGCGACTCGAAGCCCCCGCACTGCACCGTCTTGAATGGAGATGGACTCGAGCCTGGCGCCAAATCGGATCTCACCCCCTAGCTGCAGGATTCGGCTGCGCAACTCGGGAATGATGCGCGAAAGCGCGTCGCTCCCCAGATGAGGTGCTGCATCAATCAAGATGCCTGGCGAAGCACCGCAGTCGATGAGGAGTTCAAAGAGCCTCCGAATTGCCGCTCGGTCTTTGGAGCGCGAAGTCAGCTTCCCGTCAGAGAAGAGGCCGGCACCCCCCTCTCCATACAGCACGTTGCTTTCCGGATCCAATACGCCTTCTTGCCAGAAGGTCTCAACTTGCTGGCGGCGAATCCGAACATCAACACCGCGTTCGATCAGGAGAGGCTTCCACCCGGCTTCTGCCAAGGTGTAGGCAGCAAGCAATCCGGCGGGTCCTGCACCAACCACAACAGGTTGCCGACGCGGGATGGCTGGGGACAGAATAGGCTTCCAGCGTTCGATCTTCTTGGCACGCTCAAGCCGGCTGGGCACAAACTCGGGCTCGCGATCCCCGGTGTAGTCCACCTCGACACTGAGAACATACCGGGGCGGAAGATGCTTGCCACGTGCGTCAAGAGATCGCCTCAGCAGTTCCAGGTTGTCGAGTTCGTTCGCCGGACAAGGGAGCAGGCGAGCAATGGCTGCCACGATGTCGGACTTCTCGTAGTCCAGCTTGAGTTTGATCTGGTGGATGCGTAGTCGCATGGTCACTCCCCAACTTGATCTGCAATCATTGTACGTGCACCGCAATCTCGCGGCAGGGTCTTCCAGGCTTTGCAGATCTGTGGAGTGTCTCGATACCCAGCCAAGCAGATGAATGAGGTACGTTGGATCTGCCGCTTGCAGAAGCATTTCTTGCCCGGGTGTGTTGCTCCATGAGCTCCAAACGTGCTCTTGCCGATACTTTCTGTTTGAGCCCCTTGTCTCTGAGCCGGTGCTTGTCGTAGATTGACTCAACCGATCGATCCATGGAGTGTTCATGCGCACGCTTGCCCTGCTCGCAATCCTACTCACCCTGATTGCTCCTATGGTCCCAGCTTGCACCGGGGTCGTCATTGCCAGGGAGGGGCAAGTGCTTGTCGGTGGCAATGAGGATTGGACTCGATGGGATTCGTACATGTGGGCAACGCCCCCAAGTGGCGGCCGCATCTATGGCGCCGTCTACTTTGGGTACGAGATCCGCGGCGAGTGGGGGCATGTTTCCGATTTCTGGTACGAGTTTCAGGGAGTGAATGAGCAAGGGCTCTACTTCGACTCCTTTGGCGCCCCTTGCGATTTCCCAGAGACCACACAGGACAATCCCAATCGCGGGTTCGCCATCATGGTCGATGCCATGGAGTCGTGCGCAACCGTCGCGGAAGCTGTCGCTCTGTTTGAGCGTTCGAATCTGGCGTTCATGCAGTGCCAGCAGTTCCTGTTTGTGGATAAGCACGGGGCTGCCGCTGTTGTCGAAGGCGATGAGACCGTCTGGATGGAAGGCGACACACTCGCTCTCACCAATTTCTACCTCTCCAACCCCTCCCTCGGAAACCACCCGTGTTGGCGCTACTCCCGCGTGATGGCTATGCTCCATGCAGATGCAACGCCTTCGGAAGAGCGCGTTGTCCAGTTGCTAGATGCGGCCAGCCATGCGGGGACACGCTACTCCGTGATCTGCAATCTGACAGAAGGCACAGCACAGTTGTCGTTCGCGCACAATTTCCTGCGTCTGGCAACCCTCGACATCCTCAAGCTCTGTACCACAGGACACGAGCGGATCCCAATCTCGGAACTGGTCGAAAACGCGGAATCGGCAAGGTGAGGCGGTTCACCTTCAAGAGATCAACGTAGCCCCGGTCGCGCTAGGCCCGGTAGGCTTGCCTTCGCATGAAGACGACGCTTAGGAGCAGTGTTCCAAACGCAATTCCCCCGAGAACGGCCAACTCGAAGCCAAGATCCTGGATCCCCAATCCTTTGAGCATGGACTTTCGTAGTGCTGAGTTGGCGAATGTCAGCGGAATCGCATACGAGAGCGGACGAATCGATGCCGGCATCGTCTCGAGCGGCCAGAAGACGCCGCTCAGCATGATGGATGGGATGAGCAAGAAGAGCACAAACTGCATGGCTTGCGCCTCGTTCTTTGACAGTGTTGAGATGAGGGTCGCAATCCCCTGGAGACCGATCGCGAAAAGCACGACGATTAGTGCAACAACACCAGGATCCCCGACGAATCGGATGTCGAACAGCAACGCGGATGCGGCGAATAGCTCCGCACTCTGGAACAAAGCGATCAAGCTAAAGGCCAGCGTGTAGCCGATCGTGACTTGCCACGCGCTCACCGGTGCAATCAAGATCCGTGTGAGCGTTCCACCAGTACGCTCACGTACAACAGCCATCGCGGTGAGCATGACCGTGATCAGCGTCATCGCAAACCCGATGATGCCTGGCGCTGTGAAGTCAAGCATCTTGATCTCACCCTCGTGTAGCGGCTGGACATCCAGCATCGACTCCATCACCAAAGCCGATTGCTGACTCTGGAGAACCGAGGCAAATGCCGTGTTCAATCCCTCCAATACAGCACTGGCAATCAGCGGATTGGAATCGTCGATCCTCAGTGTCGTCGGTGGACTCGCAATCGGGTTGCCGGGAATCAGCGTCGCGGTGTAACCACGAATCTTCATCTCTTGCTGCCCGCCCACCCGAATGGCCTCGTTGACGATCGCGTTCGAGAACGATTTCGGGAAGATGATTGCCGCCCAAACATCGTCCCCAACCGCTGCAAGTGCTGCCTCCGAATCGTCCATGACCTCAACTGTGAACGCATTCGGATCAAGCGCGTCTATGAATGCAGACCCAAGATCGGCTGCGATAGTGATTCGACCGTATTCGGCAGTGCGTACGGAGACCAATCCATTGTCGCCATTGACGACAATGACACGGAGATCGGAGTAGGTTCCGGAGAACGAATTGCCGTACAGCAAGACGAAGAAGAGCGGGAGCACCACAATGAGCGCCATCGTTCGCACATCGCTCAGAGTGCGGCGCAGGACGTTGAAGGCAATCCCGAGACTGGTCACGGCTGCACCGCCTCCCCCTGCTCCTGCAATTCGATAAACGCATCATCCAGGTTGGCAGTGCTCGTTTGGGAAAGAATATCCTCCGGCGTTCCCTCGGTCAGCAATCGCCCGGCAATGAGAAACCCGACCATGCTGCATCGAGTGGCCTCTTCGACAAGATGCGTCGTCACCACAAGAGAGACACCCAACTCGGCCAGGTCGTTGAAGTAGTCCCAGAAGTCACGTCGCAGCTTCGGATCCACCCCGGCTGTGGGCTCGTCGAGAAACGCAAGCCTTGGCTTGTGCAACAAGCTGATGGCCAAGGACACTCTCCGGCGCATGCCTCCAGAGAAGGACCCTACCTTGTCCCTTCTGCGATCGCTCAACCGGACCAATTCGAGTAGCTCATCGGCACGCTGGTGAATCTGGGATCTCCGAAGGTTGTAAAGGCGGCCAAAGAACTCAAGGTTCTGCAATACCGTAAGATCGTTATAGACTGCGAAATCTTGCGGCATGTAGCCGAGTTGTGAGCGCACACGTGTGCTCGGCATCTGCCAACCCAGTAAGAAAGCCGCTCCACGATCCGGTTTCAGCAAACCGCAAAGCGTTCGGATCAGCGTTGTCTTCCCGGCGCCGTTGGGGCCGGCGAGCCCGTAGAGTTGGCCCTGTCCAACCGCAAAGCTGAGATTGTTGAGCGCAATGCGCTTGCCGAACTTCTTGCTCAATCCCTCAGCGCGAATGACATACTCATCCGACATCAGAAGATCTCAGCCTCCAGGTACACCGAAAGCGAGAAGGTCAGCTCTTCATCACCGGTCTTGTGCTGCGCAATTCCCACCACGCTCAATCCTGCAGCGTCAAACACCTGAAGGTTAAGACTCGCGAATAGCGTATGGCTGAGCGTCGTAACATCCGTTGCTGACCATTCACGATCCAGCGCGATGCGATAGTCGATTCGTCCGGTCCATCCATCCGGGAGCCGATGCAAGTAGGAGGCTTCGGCTACGATGCTGACTTCCTCTGGGTGTGCGAGACGCGCTTTGGCCTCTACATCAGCACGGAATCGCGACACAGGCGTGGGCACAATGGCATACCGTCCCGAAAGAATACCCGTGGAGGCGATGCTGAAGGTGGGGAGGAATCGCGCGGACGCACCCAATCGAGCCTGAATGTCATAGCCGCACAGCCTTGTGTCATTGGAGGTCAGCACACGCTCAACCGCAAGCAGACCTCGTACACCCAGCTCCTCTCCCAAGACAAGTTCGGTCTGCACGAGTTCCTGCGCCAAGCGGACAACCTTGTCCTCATTGGTCGGTCCGACTTCTCCAAGGATCTGCGCAAGATCGAGCAGTGTCCGATTGCCAATGGGGGCGAGGAGTTCTCCAAGATCGAGGAGCGTGTTTTGGATTTCGGTTGCCTGTGCAAGCGGCGTCACGTCTCGGAAGCGGCCCTGGCCAATACCTGCTGTGAGGTCGAGCTCGTACCCGGTGTCTGTGGAGGCATCGAAGCCTATCGCACCGACCCCGAAGAGGTCCTCGCTGAAGAACATGCTTAAGCTCCCGGAACCCACCAGGTCAGCTCCCCAAGACGCGCCGTCACGGCGGATTTCCGCTCGTCCGTCAACGGCCCATCCGGAGGACGGAGACGAATACAGGCTGTTGTACTCTGAGATGAGCGCCGCGGACATCGTCCGGTTGCGATCGTCAGTATAGGGGCCGTCATACCAATTGAGCGAGCCCTGAACCCCGAGATCGAAGATGCGGCTCTCTGGAGGCTCGTAGTCGCAAGCCGAGAGTGCACCGAGTTGGGCAGCAACCGAAACCGTAGCTAGAGCCAATAGCACGCCGCAAACCAAGATCGCTCGATTCATGATCCTCCAATTCCATGCACACGCAGTGGCATGAACGTACTCTCGAACCAGGATCGGGTCAAGGAACTTTCGGATGCAGCGCACTCAGAGCCAGTGGCCTGTTGCACCGTCGACGGCAAGAAAAGCGGGCTGCGCTGTCTGGAAGCGCAGCCCTTGTGCGAAACGCGTAGGTTTCGAGGAGGTCAGGAACAGTAGGCCGAGTGCCCCTGCTGTGTCGTCGGTTGCCGAGCATCTCGTGTCAATGACTCGATGACCACTTGGACGTTTCCGTCGCACTTGAGGAAGCGCTCAACTTCTTTTCTCAGCCTGTGTTCTGCCGCTTGCCTTGCGGATTCCGCACGCAATTCTCGGCTCAACTGCCCAATGTGCTCTCGTTCCATTGCCGTTGTCTTCATGAGCGCGTTGATTTCGTAGAGATTCAGCATGATCTCTCCTTTCGCCCTACTTCTTCATGTGGATTCAAGAAACTCGCGAAGCATCTTCATCAGCATCTCCATGTTCTCGATCCTCGTTCCGAAACGCTGTCGATAGCCTTTCTCTTTCGCCTCCATGTGGATCGATACCAAGCCTGCAAGCCGCAACGCTTCCATGTGATGCATCACGGTCGGCATCCGAAGCCGGAGGCGTTTTGTCAATTCCCCCATCGTGAGTGGTTCTGCGTTCATGTATCGCAGCATGCGCAGTCGTGTCGGGTCCGCAAGGGCTTTGAGCGCTACCCGAAGTGCATCCGGCACAGGATCCCCTGGAACAATGGAATCCTGGGATGCGCGTGCGCCAAACGTCACGAGATGTTCTCGGGGTCCGAGGGTATGAATCCGAATGAAGGGACTGATCCAGAATGACGGGACAAGTGTCAGCGTTTCGACTTTCTGTACGTCCTCATACCGGATGCCTTGCGAGATCTCCTCGAGGAAATCGACGAACGGGAGGATATGGGCACGCTCTTTGGCTTGATCCAGTGCTGCGTCGAGCTTCGGCCCGATTCTCCGCTCCTCTTCGGCAAAGAAGACATCGTAGTAACTCCGAAGCGCCCGTAAGTACGATTCCCCGAAGGCTTCAGGATTGGCCCATGCATTGAGCATCGCCTCAAGTTCCTGTTCGGTTGGAGCTTTCGTTTCCGATCTCTTCTGCACGGTTTTCAGCTTGCGCAATTCAGCAAGATGCTCAGCGGCCCACTCACCTTGCTGCGAAATGGTGACCAGCAAACGTTCACGCTCCGAACGTTCCGCTTTCTCGGCCGGGAGGCATGTCAGCTTGGCAAGCCGTTTTACCGCCGGGATGTGTGCGAGTTCGTCAAGGCAGTGTTCGACATCTTTGGGTGTTGTGAGGGTGTGAATCCATCGATCGGGTGAATCAACAACAGAAAGCGCGTGGTCGAGTGTCTCACGATCTTCGACTTGGAGCCGAGCACGCATTCCTGTGGCCCAAGAAGACCTCAGCCCGAAACGCCGAGGATGCGCAAGCACGGAGTAGCTGATGAAGAAATCGTACGCCGTGCCTGTGTCCCATCGGATGTCGGGGGCATTGCCACTCTGGACTCGGTTGCTCATGACGCCGCCTTTAGATATCCATCTAACTTATACGGAAGTCTAACTTAGATATCCATCTAAGTCAAGTCCGATTGCTGCGCGGGCTAGATCTGAGCTATCATCTTTGCAGGATTGCGTTTCCCTACGAGGTACAGTCATGCCTACAGATGAGTCAACGATCCAGAACCGCGCGAATCTTCATCAGGACATCCTGGATCAGCTTCAGGAAGGTGTCTATCTGGTAGATCGGGACCGCTCGATCCTCTACTGGAATCAGAGCGCGGCTCGCATCTCAGGATTCAGCGCAGACGAAGTCGTTGGGAGTCGTTGCGCGGACAACATTCTGGTTCATGTCGACGCACACGGCCAATCCCTCTGTCTAGGTGGCTGCCCGTTGGAGAAAACGATGCAGGATGGTGAGACACGAGAAGCGCGTGTTTATCTCCACCACAAAGCGGGACACCGCGTGCCGGTATGGGTGCGGACAGCGCCGCTACGCAACGATGCCGGTTTGGTCCTCGGTGGCATTGAGATCTTTAGCGAGCAGAGCGCTTCGACGGACCTGGAGGTCGAAATCGAGAAGCTACGGCAGCTCGCGCTTCAGGATCAGCTTACTGAGATCGGCAATCGCAGATACACCGAGATGATGCTCGAATCGCGTCAAAGCGAGTTCGCTCGCTACGGATGGCAATACGGTCTCCTGATGATCGATATCGATCACTTCAAGTCCTTCAATGACACGCATGGTCACGATGTCGGGGATCATGTGCTGCAAATGGTTGCCAAGACGCTGGCCTCGAACGTGCGAACGCATGACGTCGTCGGCCGATGGGGAGGAGAGGAGTTCCTGGCGATTCTTGAGCGCATTGACCGGCAGGGACTTGCCGCTCGTGCGGGAACCTTGAGAACACTGGTCGAAGCCTCGGGTTTCGAGGCCGACGGTGAGCAAGTCGCTGTGACGATTTCTGTTGGAGGTACGCTCATCCGCTCGGGTGAGGAGCCTGAGGACGCATTGAAGCGCGCAGACAGGCTGCTATATGAGAGCAAGCAAACCGGAAGGAATCGCGTTTCGATTGAAGCCTAGTCTAGCGTCACCGCCGAATCTGCGAAAAACCTTATGTCGTCGGGAGAACCCTCGATCCGATCTGCAGCTCGCCGCGGAAGAGGTTCGACGTCAAGCGCCATTGCGAAGCTACTGGAAGAAGACGTTACCGTACACATGAGCGCTACACCTCCGCGAGTATGCCCACAGCACTGGATTCCGTGATCCCTCCGATTACCGCGCGGTCTGCCTAGATGTTGGTGTTCGCGAGATGTCGTGATCGATCTTGCCCTCAAGCGATTCGACCTGGCATACGTGGGTGACAGGCCGTTGACATCGCCCCGGCTCGTGGAAGCAGCTGCGCGAATCCACTCCGTGAACTCTGCAAGGCTTCCTGTTGCAGGTGAGCGGATTCACAAACCACGCAAGATCCCTCTTCGTGTACTGAGAAGTCGAAGCCATTCGCCCGCCGCAGCCGGTCAACGCCTCGAGTGTTCAAACAATGCCGGAACGCGAGCGCCGTCTAGGCCCGGCAGCGCGGAATACTGTACCATTCGGCCATGAGGCCACAATGGACAGACAGCGAACGAAAGGTTCTGGACAACTTCCTCGATGGAGAACGCATCATTCGTCTGCCAGCCAAACAAAAGAAACGGCTCGTGATACTTCGATGGCTCATCGAACGCATCGATCCCGATATTCGCTACACGGAAGCCGAACTCAATCGACTCATTCTCCGCCACCATCCAGACTTCGCCACCATACGGCGCGAGTTGTATGAGTTCCGATTCATGGAACGCGATAGAGGCATCTACTGGCGGATTCCATCAGACAGGACCCGGTTTCTGTTCCTTCAGCAGGACTAGCGCTCATTTCTGCCACATTCACCTTTCATGGAGTTACCCTATCTCTTGGGTTGATCTTCGTGCCTCCGATTCCTACACTCACCCATTAGGAGGTCCATGGAATGACCGACAACTAGGCTGCCGAGATTGACTCTGCCAGGGCACCCGCCCGCAGCTTCGTTGCACCCCTCGTTGGAGGTTCCATGGCTTCACTCGTATTTTCGAACGTCAGCTTCTCGTATCCTGGGTCTTCGGTCCGTGTTTTCGATGCCGCTCAATTCGGCATCTCCGAAGGCTGGACCGGTGTTATCGGCGCAAACGGCGCGGGCAAGACGACACTTCTCCAACTCGCCACCGGAGACCTCTTAGCTTCCTCCGGGTCAATTCATCGCCCTGGACATGTCGAGTACTGCCCGCAACGCACAGACTATCCGATGGATGGCTTCGCGCGCTTGCTCTCATCCACCGAAGGAGATGCCTACCGGCTCCGCGGCCAGCTAGGTATCGAGGAGGATTGGTTGAATCGATGGGATACCTTGAGCCACGGGGAACGCAAGCGTGCCCAGATCGCGTCATGCCTCTTTCTCCGCCCCGATTTACTCGCCGTGGATGAGCCGACCAATCACCTGGATCAAGCAGCGAAGGCCATGGTTTGCGAATCCCTTTGCCGCTTCAGAGGAATTGGCCTGCTCGTAAGCCACGATCGCGAATTGCTCGACACGCTTTGCGACCATTCGATCTTCGTCTCCCCGCCCCATGCAGTCTTGCGGGGCGGAGGCTACACCACGGCTATGAGAGAGCTTGATCAAGAAGCTGAATTGGCGAGAGCGGCACGCACGCGCGCAAACGCAGAACGCAGGCGGCTCGAACGCGAGGCCGTCATTCGACGCGCACACCTTGCCAAGGCAGAGAAGAAGAAGTCGCTACGAGGAATCGATCCTCGCGACAGCGACGCGCGCCAGAAAGCCTATGCCGCCAGGAACACAGACTCCGGTGTCGGCAGACGAATGCACCACATCGAGGGGCGGGTGCGTAGGGCGAAACAGGACGAGCACGCGCTGGAAGTTGTTCGTCGGAATCCCTTGGGCGTCGGTCTACAAGGAACGATCTCTGCAAGAAACGCGCTGTTCAGGCACCCGTCAGGCAACCTTCCGTTGGGACAACAGCGATCCCTGCAATTGCCCGCTCTCCTCTTGCAACCAAAGGATCGCATCGCACTCATCGGACCCAACGGCACAGGCAAGAGCACGTTGGTTCGTGCGCTCATCAGCGTGTTGGATCTCCCTCCGCAACGATTCGTTTACATTCCACAGGAAATCGATGCGGAGGCATCGGCTCAGGTGCTAGAAGAAGCCAAGGCACTGCGCGGGGATCGCCTTGGAAGCGTCATGCAATGGGTCAGTCGCCTGGGCTCGGATGTGCAGCAACTGCTCGAGAGCTCCGTCCCAAGTCCAGGAGAAGTACGCAAACTCATGCTCGCGCTTCGGATGGCGGACGAACCCTATCTCGTTGTGATGGACGAGCCTACGAATCACATGGATCTACCATCCATCGAGTGTTTGGAGAAGGCGCTTGCGAATTGCCCAGCTTCTTTGCTGCTCGTCAGTCACGACCTTCGCTTCTTGAAGGCGCTCACCACATCTTGTTGGGAGCTGATCGAAGGTTCGGATTCCGGGGTTACTGAGCTTCGGATACACACTTCTTGGCCCTATTGGGAGAATGCGTTCGCCTAAATCCGTTGAACCGAATCGGCTCGATCGCGAACATACTTCCTGAACACCGTCCGGGGAGGATTGAGACATGGCTATGAGACCGCTGAAGCTTCCTGGTGACTTGCTTCCACTTGCGGACATGATCGTTGCAGCGTTTCAGTATCCGGAGAATCCGGAATGGGGCATCCAGGCAGACGAAGAAGAGGACATCGCACGCGAGATCAAGACACTGCGCAGGCTTTGGCCCCTCTTTCGAGTTGCTCAACTCATCTCACCGACTATGCGAGATATATTCCGCGGATTCGTATGGGAGGAGGACGGAAAACTGGGCGGAGTCGTTCTCACGCAGCGCCGTGGAGCAACAAAGACATGGATGGTCGGCATCGTCGGTGTGTTGCCCGAGTTCCGCCGCAGAGGAATTGCCCGGAAGCTTCTCACTCGTGCGCTGGATGATCTTCGTGCCCGAGGCGCCGAGCGTGTTGGACTCGGTGTCATCGAGAAGAATATCCCGGCCTACTCGCTGTACAAAAGCCTTGGCTTCGAGCATTTCAGCAGCCTGAATGAGTACCACCTGGTGTCAGAGAACGCTCCGAAACCCGTCACGATTCCTGCGGGCTATGTCGAACGAGTTCGTACACGTTCGGACTGGCGCTCCCGCTATGCACTCGAGAAGCGAATCACACCGGAAGCCGTTGCCAAGCATGATCCCGTCGAAGAGGGGCGTTTCCGGACGCCAATTCCTGCCCGCGTACTTGGTCCCATCATGGACCGCCTTCGGAAGCTGCGGCAAGGACGCTTCCTGTACCTCCACGAAGGCACCATCGTCGGACGCATGGACTATCAAACCCCGGGGAGTGGCAAGGGAACTTCGGCAATTTCCGCCCGTTTGGATCCAGCGTGCCCGGAGCTTGCGCCCTGCATCCTGGCCAAGAGTCTGCGTGCCGTACTTGCAGTCAATCCCAAGCTTCGAGTTCACTTCACGGCGTCTTCCTGGATGCCTTCCTTGAACGAAGCTGCTGAGGAATACGGGTTCCGTCTCCGCGTCGCCTATCACATGCTTGGCATGACACTCTAGCCCCTGCATGAAGGGGTATACTGATGGGCTTCAAGCCACCGTCAAGGAGTCCCTTCATGCCCTCAGACTATTGCTTTCTGACCGCAAGACTTGGTGCTCGCAAATCGGAGGCTGCGGATGCGAAGTACGTTCATACACTCTGGACCTCTCCGGCTGTCATGGGACCCGTTGGCTTCTCTCGCGGCCTTCCGATCTCAGTTGGAGAAGTCCGCCGGCAAATCGTTGAGGGGCCGAGAGACGATTTCGGTTCCCTCTTGATTGCGGAGGACCGACTCACAAGAACCCCCATTGGGCAAGCCAAATTGGGCATCCCGAATGATGAAGGAATCTGCGAGCCAGACATCAAACTCCATCCATCTGTGTGGGGAAATGGCTACGGCAGTGAGCTATGGCTCGCACTCATCGACTATGCCTTCGCACACTCGGATGCGAGGATCGTTCAAGGCACCCCGAACTGTCACAACACGGCATCCGTTCGGATGCAGATGGGAGCCGGGATGGTCAAGGTCGAAGAAGGCGTGTTTGAGAACCATGTCGGCCAGATTCCGGGAGCAGTGCCTGTCCCGTACCTCAAGCTTCAAATCACACGAGCCCAGTGGCAATCTCGCCGGCCGCTCAATCCCAAGGAGGACGCATGAGTAGCGACATCGGAGATGAAGTTCGTGAGGCATGGGAAGCCAATGCCCAATGGTGGTCCGCGTGCTTCGGAGAGGGCAATGACTTCCATCTGCAATGGGTCGCACCTCCTGTCGAATCTCTCTTGGAGATTCGGCCCGGAGAGCGTGTGCTGGATATCGCTTGCGGAAACGGAGCCTTCTCCCGCAGATTGGCCGATCTCGGGGCACAAGTCACGGCACTGGATTTCTCTGCGTCATTCATTGCCTGTGCGTGCGAACGCAACGCGGACTACGCTGATCGAATCAGGTATTGCGTGATCGATGCGGCAAAGCGTGATGAATTGATGAGTGTGGGAGAAGGCGCATTCGATGCCGCGGTCTCCAACATGGCACTCATGGATATGTCCGATATCACGGTGCTCGCATCATGTTTGCCCAAGCTTCTGAAGTCCGGCGGCCGTTTCGTGGTCTCGATCATGCATCCTTGCTTCAACAATCCGGATGCACGGATGTGTATGGAACATGAGGATCGGAACGGCCAATTGATGACAACCCGCACGATAAGGATTCGCCGCTAGCTTTCTTCTTTCTCAGCCAAGGGTATCGGAATCGCGGGTCAGCCGGTTCCGCAAACCTACCTTCACCGCCCCTTGCATGCACTGCTGCAGCCGTTCTTGCAGAATGGTTTCTCGCTGACAGGGATCGAAGAAACAGCGTTCGGAGATACCTCCCAGGCGAGACACGCGTTGTCTTGGGATCACTTCCAAGAGATCCCCCCTGTGTTGGTTGTCCGATTCGACAGAATGCCATCGAGACCCGACGAGAAACCAGGAGAGGCCCCATAAACTTGATCGAAGCGCTGAAGACACAGATCTCGGCGACTCGTATGCATCGACCGATGCGGAAGCGGCAGATGATCGTGTCCACACAGGATTCGCTTGCCACATCCTTCATACAATCGCTCGATCTCGGCCGCCGTTCTGGGAAGTGCACCTGCTGCACATACCTCAGTCACAAGATACTCCACGTCGCTATCCGGGGTTCCGTGGCATGAGAGCCCGGCCGGGTTCTAAGTGTCTGAGGAAGCTCCGCTAGCCAATCGATGTACCTGGGATGAAGTCGTGCTGTAGCGAACTGTGCCATGCCTGCGTGGGCAATTCCTCGTACGGTCTCGATCAGAATCCGATCTTCATTCCGGCAACCGTCGGCCAATATGGTGCAAGCAACCGCTGTATCACCAGCTGTGGCTCAGACGGATCGTAAACACAATCGCCCAGATTGATCGCCTGAGGACTGCCCCGTTGCTTCATGTCGTCAACGACTGCATCGAGCGCACGCCAGTTGTCAGGAATGTCAGATGCACAGCGAGCTTCATGGGGTCTTTAGCAAGAGCTCCAACGTCTCAATAAATCGTTCATTCTGCTCCGGAGTTCCAATCGATACACGAAGGAATTCAGGCAGATCGTACCCACTACATGGGCGGACGATCACCCCATGTTCGAGCAGTTGTTGTTGCACGTCGGACGCGTTGGCACCAATCCGAATCAGGACAAAGTTGGTGTGCGACTCCGCGTACGGCAGTCCCAAACGGTCGAGTTCGCAATACAAGTACTGCCTACCTTCTTGGTTCGCACGAACAGACTGATCCACGAACGCTTCATCTTGCAGTGCCGCGATGCCCGCACACTGGGCCAGAACATTGACGTTGAATGGCGGCTTAACCCGGAGCAACGTCGCTACGATGTCCGGATGTGTGAACCCGTAGCCTAGACGGATGCCCGCAAGTCCGTAGACTTTGGAGAATGTCCGCATGACGAACACATTTGCGCGTCCGTCTCGAACATAGGAGAGGGAATTCGGGAATGCGTCGGAATCGACCATCTCTACGTAGGCTTCATCGAGCACGACAAGTACTCGCTCAGGAATGCGATCCATGAATGCATCGACATCCCCAGCATGCACGATGGTGCCTGTGGGGTTGTTCGGATTGCACACATACACGATCTTCGTGCGATCCGTCACGGCATCCGCCATGGCTGTAAGATCGATCCCTTGACTCGAATCCAGCGGCGTCTTCACTAGCCGGGCTCGCATTGCTGTGGAGTAGATGTCGTACATCGGGAAAGAAGACCGGCTGACCACGACTTCATCGCCATCTTCCAAAAATGCCATCGAGAGTTCGAGGATAAGATCGTCCGCGCCGTTCCCAACGCAGACTTGGTCGAACGCCACATGGAAGTGCCTGGCAAGTGTGTTTCGGAGTTCGTAGCTAGCTCCGTCCGGGTAGTGATGCAAGGTGGGAATGCGCTCTCGCATGGCCTTGGCCGCGCCGGGGGAGACGCCAAGAGGATTCTCGTTCGAAGCCATCTTGACCACATCCGATAGTCCGTACTCCCGCATGACCTCCGAGATGGGCTTTCCCGGAACGTACGGTTTGATCAGATCGAGTCCTCTCTGCTGCTTGGGGCCACTGGTCATCAGTTGGTTCTCCTTTGCAGGTTCGCATCGTCGCGATCGAAGATCAACCGAACGTCACCGATCACGCATCCATGTTCAAGCAGGAAGACGGGGTTGAGGTCCAACCCCCGAATCCCTGCGTGCTCAAACGGCAACCGCGAAACACCGGCTACGAGATCGGCCAGGGACGAGACATCGCGCAACACCTGTCCCCGAGCACCCTGAAGCAATCGGACGCCTTGTAGCTCCTCGATCATTCGCATGGCATCGTCCCGGGAGACAGGCGCAACGCGCATGGAAATGTCGCCGAAGATCTCTGTGTAGATGCCTCCAAGCCCTACGACAACGACCGCCCCGAATTGCGAATCGTGATGAAGCCCAACGAGTGCTTCCATCGGGTCCTCGATCATCGGGACGACAAGCACACCCTCAAAGCTGTGTTCCGGAGCCAGCATGCGAAGCTTCTCAAACGCTTGGGTAATCGCGTCTTGTTCCGAGAGCCCCAGCAAGACTCCCCCAAGATCCGTCTTGTGCACAACCAAACGGGAAACAAGCTTCATTGCCACGGGTCTGTCAAAGCGCTGCTGCGCGTCAACGGCTCCTTCCGCAGACCTCGCATGCACGTAATCAACTACAGAGAATCCAAGCGATTTGAACCATGCCAGCGCCTCGGGCTCCGTCGGCCGGCGGGTCCACGGCAAGGGATGGCCTGTTTCATGAGACGGAAGCGCTGCGTACGGCACATCTTCGACTTCTCGGTGGCACCACTGTGTATGCGCCAGCAATCCGGCAAGCGTTGTGGTGCACCGTTCCCCGGTCACGAAATTCGGCACGCCCCCTTCCCGAAGAATCGGCAATGCGTCTGCTGCAACTGCACCCGCAGCGAACGAGGCAACGATCGGTTTCGCAGATGACTGGGCCGCGTCGACAACACCACGGGCAAGCGGTGAGACGTCCATGTATGGGACATTGACGTTGATCGCGATAGCAGCATCGTATTCGTTGAGCGCTTCGACAAGGGTGTTCCGGTAGTCATCCCCGGTTGCTTGTACTGTCAGGTCAAATGGATTGCCAAGGCTGCAGAAAGGTTGGAGTCGGTTCGAAAGGCGCCGCCTCAAAGCTTGGCTTGGAGGCGCGATGCTCAACCCGGCCTCCTCCGCTGCGTCAACGGCCAGCACGCCCGGACCGCCGGAATTCGTGACCAAAGCAATCCGTGGACCGTTCAGTGTCGGCAGATGTACAAATCCGCGGCATAAATCGAACATCTCCTCAATCCCGGAGGCACGGATGGCTCCGCACTGCGCAAGTGCTGCATCGAACACTGCATCCGAACCTGCGAATGAGCCGGTGTGTGATTGAGTTGCCCGCCCGCCGGATTCGGAGCGCCCCGATTTAATGACGACAAGGGGTTTCACTCGTGCCAGCGCCGTTGCAGCCTGCATGAAGCGGCGCCCGTTCGAAACCGTCTCGATGTACAGCGCGACAACTTCCGTCTGGTCATCGTCGCGGAGTGCCTCAAGAAAGTCGCTTGCTTGCAGATCGATGCCGTTCCCGTAGCTCACGAACTTGGAGAACCCAACACCTTGAGCTTCCGCCCACGAAAGCACAGCGCCGCCGAGCGCACCGCTTTGGGATACAAAAGCCACAACACCGGATGGGGGTCTTGTTTCCAGCGTCGGATAGAGCCGATGCTCGGTATTCACGATGCCTGCGCAATTGGGGCCAACTAAACGCATGCCGTACTGCTGTGCAACGGCATGCAGCTCGGCCTCTTCCCTTCGTTGCCCGGACTCAGAGAAGCCCGCAGTGATGATCAGCCCGACCTTGACACCGACGCGTCCTGCATCTTCAAGCACGCTCGAAACTGTGGCGGCCGGGCTGGCAATCACTGCAAGCTCGGGGATGTGGTCACGATCGATTTCCCTGAAAGCTCTGACTGCAGGCACACCGGGGATACCCTGCGCTTTCGGGTTCACGGCCCACAGATTCGCGAACCCTCCTTCGATGAGTTGATCGAGCAACACACGGCCGATCTTCCCTTCGCCGACCGATCCGACAACAGCCACTGCACGGGGCTCGAACAACGCCTGCGTCCAGTTCATGCGGCGCCCCCATCGCTGAGCCCTTCTCGATCATTCGCCTGGACATAACCGGCATGAAACGCGACAAGGTTGCCTTCCGCAACACGGGGCCAGCGCTTGCGCACAGCTTCCTGAACGATCTGCGGATCAATCAATGCGCGCAGTGCCTCTGCGCCTGAAAGCGCACCCAGCGCGAAGATGTTGGCGGCAACCAACTGATCGTGAAAGACCGGCCTGTCTTTCGGATCCAGACGTACGACCTCATTGCAGGCTGCGCGGAGCGCAGTCAGAACGTCCTCTTGGGAAGGGTAGGCATCCTCACCCAGTGTAACTCCGGTAGGCTCCCATACATGGTCGAAGAGCACAAATCGTGCTCCCGGCTTCGCAAAAGGGATCCCTTTGAGTGCTTCCGATCGCTCCATGGCAAGAATCAAGTCCGCGCCATGCGCGCCAATTCTCGGTCCTGTCGCGTCATGCCCAAGCCGGATTTCGACCTTCACGAACCCGCCTCGTTGTGCCATCCCCTTCGTCGGTACGAAGGCAACCGGAACCTCTGCAGACAGTGCAGCTCGCGCAATTAGATCGCCCAGCGTAACGACACCTTGTCCGCCTACGCCCAGCAGAAGGATGTCACACGTCGTCATGTCCCTGCTCCTTCCAATGCTGCATGTTGCAGTGCCCCGGTTGGGCAGAACTGCGCGCAGAGACCACAGCCATTGCATAGCGAGAGATCAATCACGATCGAGGTCCCTTCCGGGTGGATGCCAAGCGCCGGGCAACCTGTGACTTCGAGACAGCGCTTGCACAGCACACACTGATCGGCGTCCACCGTTGTCCGGCCGGCCAATACGCCACGCCGTCTTGCTTGGATCACGCATTCACGCTGTGCCAGGACCACCTTCACGCCATCTTGCCGGAGCGCTTCGGACAGCACTGTGGTCATGGACTGAAGATCGTATGGATCGATGACGTCCAGACGATCCGGTCCGAGTCCTCGAATCACAGCTTCGAGATCCACACGTCTGCCGCTTCCCTGGAAAGATTCATCGGTGCCGGCATTCACCTGCATCCCCGTCATGCTCGTCCATCCGTTGTCCATCACGACAAGCGTGAGCGGGGTGCGGTGTTGAATGGCATTGACGAGTCCTGGAATGCCACCGTGGAAGAAGGTCGAGTCCCCTATGGTTGCGATCACCGGTGTCTTCAATCCACTGTGCACGTAGCCTTGCGCGAGACTGACGCTCGATCCCATGGAAACCTCGGTCCAAAGGAGATCAAACGGGGGATTCATCCCGAGAATGGTGCAGCCGATGTCGCCAGTGACCATCACCTCATCCTTAGCGTATCCAGCTTGTTTGACCGCTGCTTCGATCGCAAGATAGGTCCCGCGATGGGGACAGCCTGCACACACCGTGATCGGCCGAGGGGCCGATGCAACGCGATTCTCCGTCATGGCCGTCTGCGCATCTGCCGTGCGATCGGGAATCCCGCGCGCCTTGGCAACAGCAAGCTGGAAGTCATTGATCCCGAGCTCACCGCTCGGCGACAGTGTTCCGTCCAGTTTGCCGATGATCTTCCCCTTGAACCCGGTTTGCTGTGCGAGCACGCGGAGTGCTTGCTCGGCGTAGGGTTCCAATTCCTCAAACACGACAATTAAGCTGCAGTGCTCAAGAAGGTCCGTCGATTGCCGCACCGGAAATGGATTCGTTGCAACGGCACGGAGTGTCGAGACAGTCGGGTTCTCTGCGTCATCTGCTGTTTCGAGTGCTTCCGCAAGCACAGCGGTGGTCGCCCCTACAGCAAGCACGCCAAGACCTCCAGATTCCTCGGACAACTGAAGGGCGTTCAGACCCATTTGGAAGATGACATCCTCTGCAGCGCGCAACCGGTCAAGCGATGCAAGGTGCTGTTCGATACAGATCGCAGATCCCGCCTTGGTATAGCGCCGAATGTCCTTCTCGAGGATCGGCTCGATCTCACGCGGAGGGATGGGATCCTCCGCCGTCACTGTTGCGTGTCCAAGCGCAATCGCGGTGGTCGCTCGAAGGAATACGGGCGCTCCCGTTCGCTCGGAAAGCTCGAACGCCTGTTGGGCCAACACATAGGCTTCTGCTGGGCTTGAAGGCTCCAACATGGGAAGCTGTGACATGCGCGCGAAACCTCGTGTGTCCTGTTCCGGCATGCCTGCGCTTACGCCCGGATCGTCGGCTACGTAGATCACGAGGCCTCCGTTGGTTCCGGAGTAGGCAATCGAGATGAGCGCATCGTAGGCCACGTTGACGCCGGACATCTTCATCGTGCAAAGCGCGCGATGCCCGGCCCAAGCTGCCCCAGCAGCAATCTCGAATGCTACCTTCTCGTTTGCCGACCATTCGATGTACCGATCCGGCAAATCGAGTGTGAGCAGATGGGCAACACACCCTGTAGACGGAGTGCCTGGGTAGCCGGTCACCACCTTCACACCCGCCCGGAGCGCACCCCGTGCGACAGCTTCATTCCCTGTGAGTATTTGCCTGGTCAATTCGATCGATCCTCTCGCTGTGACGTCGAGCGCCCCCCGTGCAGCTCATCCCGTGACAACTTCACGGCCAGCACGGCTGCGTTTCTACGTCTCTGTGTCTTCGTGTTCACGCGCTGCCCTTGTCTTTTCGACAGCTTCCAAGACGCGTTTCGGAGTGAATGGAAGCTCGTTGATACGCACGCCAAGCGCATCAGCAACAGCATTCGCAACCGCTGGGGCAGCCGGTGTCAGCGCAGGCTCACCGATCCCCTTGGAGCCGAACGGGCCCACGCCGGTTCCAGATTCCAGGATGATGGTCTCGGTGCGTGGGAAATCAAGCACCGTCGGAACCAGGTACTCGGCAAGCGAGGGAGTCTTGATGTAACCCTCGCTCAACTCGAACTCCTCCATCAAGGCATACCCCAGCCCTTGATGGCTTCCTCCGGCAATCTGCCCGTGAACGGCCGCCGGGTTGATCGCCCGTCCGATGTCGTGACATGCCGCCGATTTCAAGAGCGTGATCTCCCCAGTTTCTGTATCCACAGCCACTTCGACAGCTTGCGCGCCAAATGTGAAGTCGGGCCAGATATCGCCCTGCCCGGTTTCCGGATCAAGCCCTTCTGTGAATGGCGCGTTGAATTGCGAAAGCTCCGAAAGCGCAATCCCCTCGGCAGCGCACAACTTGACCAAGTCCTTGTGTGCGATGAAGCAGTCTGGACTCGTCCGAACCGCGATCCTGGAGTCCGAGACCACAAGATCTGTCTCCGCAACGCCAAGCTGCTTGGCGGCTCGGGACACCAGGCGCTTTCGGACAGCCGTCGCTGCCATCGTGACGGCATTGCCAGACATGTAAAGCTGACGCGTCGCTGTTGAAGTTCCGGCAAGCGGCGTAACTGCGGAATCGGTCGCATAGATCGCCACACAGTCCAGCGGAACGCCGAGAATCTCAGCCGTGATCTGGCAGATGGAATTCGACTGCCCCGCCCCGATGTCAGGCACTCCGCAACGCAAGACGACCGTGCCGTCCTGTTCCATACCGACCCAGGCGCAGGAGGTATCGTGGAACCACATGATGCGCCCGTAGGATTGGAAGGTCGATGCCATCCCACGCCCAATTTTCCGCGTATTCGTGCTCGGGGTTCGATCTCCCAATGCATGAAGTGCACGGGTCGCGCACTCCTCGGACCAGGCAGCCGAGCGCACGACTTGTCCAGTACTCGTCGAGTCTCCTGTTTTCATGTAGTTGACACGCCGTACGTCCAGTGGATCGAGGCCAAGCGCCTTGGCGATCTCGTCCATCTGCTGTTCGTAGCCCAATGCCGCTTGCGGCCCTCCGAATCCTCGGAACGCGCTGGTGAAGCTTTGGTTTGTCGCCGCGGCGATGCTGTCGACATGCAAGTTGTCGATCCTGTAGGGACCGGCTGCCATGCCGGTGGCGTACAGCAGTACGTATGGGGTGAGATACGGGTAGGCACCGGAATCCGCGATCATCTTGATCTCGCTTGCCGTGATGCGCCCATCCTTCTTGACGCCGGTGCGATGGGTGATGGTGAACGGATGTCGTTTGGCGGTCGCGGCAAACGCTTCTTCTCGTGTGTAGACCAGCTTCACCGGTCGGCCGGTCTCCCGAGCCAGGAACGCAAGAAAAATCTCGACCGTGATGTCTTCCTTTGACCCGAATCCACCGCCAACCATGGTGCCGCGAATGCGAATCTTATTCTGCGGTACCTTGAGTGCACGCGCGATGGATCGGAAGTGTTCGATCACTTGGGTACAGACGCGAATGTTGATCACACCTTGCTCGTCGACCCAGGCAACCCCGCCATCCGGCTCCACATAGGCATGCTCGACAAACGGCATCTTGAACGTGTTCTCAACGATGACATCCGCCTCCGCCATCCCCGATTCGAGATCTCCCTTGCGAACCTTGTACTGAGCCACCACGTTGTCGGGTTCGAACAGAATGGGAGATCCCGGCTGGAGTGCTTCCTCAGGATCGAATACACCGGGCAACTCTTCGAGGTCGATCTCGATCAAGCGCATGGCCTCTTCTGCAATCGCAAGGGATTCCGCAGCCACGAGCGCGATGGGATCCCCTACGTAGCGTACGACCTCGGTCGCAAGGACCGGTGCATCCGATCCGGCGCGAGCTGCACGCCCAGTTTGCCCGGGAAGATCGGTATTGAGTTTGGCGCCATGTGTGTCCTTGCCCGTCATGACGCAAGCAACGCCTGGCAGGGCGCGTGCTTCGGAGACATCGAGCTTCGCAATCCGAGCGCTCGGGACGGGGCTACGGAACACCTTGGCATGAAGCATGTTCGGCATCGAGAAATCTGCGGCATATACCGTCGCCCCCACGGCCTTTCCCAAAGCATCCACACGCCGAAGTGGCTTCCCAACCTGATTCAGCTCTGGAAGATCTACCTCTGGCAACGGTTTGGGAGTCACATGCTCTAGCATGCCCCATCACCCCCTTTCGACATCGCATCAGACACGTGAAGACGATTCGTAGCCTCGGCTTCGCGTTTGTCCTCGCGTTGCGAGGACGCGGCCGCAAGCCGTGAAGCAGCAAGCTTCACGGCTTCAACAATTTGGCCGTATCCGGTGCATCGGCAGAGGTTGCCGGAAAGCGCCTCACGAATCTCCGCTTCTGTCGGATTGTCGTTCTTGTCAAGCAGTGCCTTGGTGGAGATCACCATGCCCGGTGTGCAGAAACCGCATTGCACAGCCCCCGCATCGGCAAACGCCTCTTGAATCACGTGCGGCTTGTCCAGTGTCCCCAGACCTGCGTTCGTTATGATCTCAGCGCCGTCGGCCTGAACCGTGAGCACCATGCAGCTGTTCACAGACTTGCCGTTCAGAAGTACAGCACAAGCGCCGCATTCCCCGATTTCGCAGCCGTTCTTGACATCCGTGTACCCAAGCTCTCGTAGCGTATGCAGCAGCACTGCGTTCGGCACTACGGCAATCTCGTGTACGCGCCCATTCACGTTCAGTGTGATCCGGACGGATCTAGCCATCGGTACCACCCACTTCCTCCGCAATCTCCTGAAGCAATTGCCTCACCAGACCTGCAACGACCTGCTGTTTGTATTCCGAGCCTTCGCGCGGAACTGCAGCGCGTGCAGCAGCCTCGGCAACCGTACGGATGCAGTCAGGGGAGAGTTCCTTGCCAGTCAACGCAGTTTCTGCTTCGGCTGCGCGCAGGGCGGTCGGACAAGCGGCGCCAAGAGATAGGCGCGCGTCTGAGCACTTATGGGCATCATCGAACGTCAGGAGCATGGCAACATCGACCTTGGCCATGCAGGAGATCTTGCGCAGTCCCATCTTGCGGAATCGACCGATGCGGTTTGCCGGAGGGACACCGAACCGCACCGCCGTAAGCATCTCCTGATCCTCTTTGTCGACCGAGAAAGGTGCCTGGAGGAAGTCCGCAAGCCGCAGCCATCGTTTCCCCCCTTCGCTGGAGAGCTCAACTTCCGCATCCAAGACGAGCAGGGCAGGTGCGGTATCCGCGCAAGGTGCATTGTTGACGAGGTTCCCTCCGATGGTGGCACGATTGCGAATGAGAGTATTGGCGAATGTCTTGGCCGAGGCATGCAGCACAGGTGCCTGTGCGGCAATCTCCTTGCTGGAGAGCAATTCTGCGATGGTTGTACAAGCGCCGATCCTGACCTGATCATCCTTGACGCGAATGCCACGAAGCTCCGCAAGCGTACTGATGTCAATCACGGTGTTTGGATCGAGCTTGCCAGCACGTGCATCCGGAATCAGGTTTGTTCCTCCGGCAATGGGGAACGCGTCCGGTTGCGCTGCCAACCATCGCAGCGCTTCGGCAAGCGTCTTCGGGCGGAGCACTTCAAACGTCGGTAGCGTCATCTGTTCGTCTCCTCCAGCTTCTGTTGCTCGTTCACAGGAAAAGCGATCGATTGAGGCTTCTCCCTCTTCCGCTGTGAGGCACGTCGCACGGCACGAACGATGCTTGTGTACCCGGTACAGCGGCAGTGGTTGCCCTTGAGGTAGTCTCGCACTTCGTCCTCTGTAGGTTCCGGAATCTCCTCCATCAGCTTCTTGGTCATCATCAGCATGCCGGGGGTGCAGTAACCGCACTGAAATGCGTTCTCCTCGATGAATGCGTCTTGCAGCGGATCCAATGTGCCATCCGGTGCTGCAAGCCCTTCGATCGTTCGGACTTCACTCCCGTCGGCAGAGATCGCAAGCACGAGACAGCCGAGGACCGGCATGCCGTCAAGCCAAATCGTGCATGCGCCACACTCGCCGATCCCGCAGCCGTACTTCGCACCCGTAAGTTCGAGCCGGTCACGCAGTACGTTCAGCAGTAATTCGTTCGGGGCTACCTCCAATTCGTACGCCTCACCGTTCACTGTGAGTGCAATGGTCGAGGCTTCTTGCGCGTCAGCCTGAACAGGAGCCGCAGCCGTGCGTTGGGGCACGAGCGATCTACCACGGGGCACATCCGTTGTTCCTCTGGCAGCGCGCTCCCAGGAAAGCATCAGGGCATCATGGACAAGCGCAACGGCGGCACGCCTTCGGTAGTCTGCCGTTGACCGGACATCATCAATCGGCGAGATCTCGCTCGCGGCAACGCGTGCGGCGTTCAGCACGATGTCCTTGGAGAACGGCTTGTCTCGCAACATCGCGGACGCCTTCTTGGCGCGAAGCACGGTCGGCCCAACCGATCCGAGCGCAATCCGTGCACTGACGATGTGTTCTCTCTCTCGAACCAGACGCACAGCAACGGAGACTTTCGCCAGATCGGCGCGAACGCGTGATAACTTCAGGAACGCGGTTCCAGTGCCTGCTGGCGCACGTGGAACTCCGATGGCCCGGATCAGTTCCCCTGGACCTAAATCGACGCTGCCCGGTCCTTGAAGTAAGTCGGCAATCAACGCGGTCCGCGCGCCCTCCGGCCCTACGATTCGGGCTTCCGCGCCGAGCACCACAAGTGCAGGGACAGTGTCCGAGGCAGGAGAGCCGTTGGCAATGTTCCCACCCAGCGTTCCCATCATCATGATTTGGGTGGAACCGAAGGCCTGGGCAGACTCAGCCAGACAAGTGTGCTCTTGCCACAACCTTTCGGAGATCGCAAGCTCACGAATGCTGGTCAGCGCTCCAATCACGGTCCTGTTATCGCTTGTCTCCATCCCGCGAAGTCCCGGCAACTGCGCGATATCAATGACGCATGCAGGTGCCGTGCGTTCAAGTTTCATGTCCACAAGGAGATTGGTCCCCCCGGCCAGAATGCGCGCCTCTGGCTGGACTTGCAGCAATCCGATCGCTTCCTCGATCGAGGCAGGGCGAATGTAGTCGAAGCCGTGCAACAACAGATGGCTGTTTGGGAACTGGTGGCCATCGGCTCCCGATCCATGGCGAGCATGCTCTTCGTGCGTTCGAGATGTCTGATCATGTGGCGTTGTCATCGCACATCACCACCTTTCGAGGTTCGTGCATCCAGCGCTTCGAGGATCCGCTCAGGCGTAATCGGCAACTCGAAGAACCGTGCGCCGGTCGCGTGTGCGATCGCGTTGGCATAGGCCGCAGCCACCGGATTCATCGCCGCCTCTCCAATGCCCTTGGCGCCAAATGGGCCTGTGGGCTCGTAGGTGTCCGCGAAGAAGCATTGGAGCACTTCAACCGGGGGGCTCTCCCCAAACGCTGCGATCTTGTCGTCCAGCCACAGTCCTCGAGACGTCAGTTGCCCATCGCCGGCCCATTCAAGCCCTTCGTAGAGCGCGTACCCGACGCCTTTGGACAGCCCGCCCTCAAGTTGGCCCACGGCCATGGCGGGGTTCACCACCGTGCCGCAATCCGAGCCCATGATCGCCTTCTTCGTCTCTACAACACCCGTCCAGGTATCCACTTCGACCTCCAGGAACACGGACACATAGGCGGGTGGGCAATTGGTCGGACGATAGGATTCGACCGAGGCCAGGGTCTTCCAGGACTCCATCCAGCACTTCTTCGCCAACGCTTCCAGCGTCATGCTGCAGTCTTCGATGGCCGGTGAGTAGATAACGGCCTGGCCGGCCGCTTCGTCAAGCCGAATGTCCAGGGAATCGGGGTAGACGTTGAGGTACTTGGCCGCCGTCTCGAGGATCTCTTCGCGAAGCGATTTCGCAGCCTTGACCGCAGCGCCGCCTCCCGCGTACACGCCTCGCGTTGCGTGCGTCACGCAATCGTAGACCGTTGTCTGGGTTCCCACTGGGACCACATCGACTTTGTCGAATGGAACGCTCAGTGCCTCTCCCACGAGTTTGGCAATCGCTTCGTGCGTTCCCCCACCGTGATCCATCAGTGCGGTCACCACGTCGACCGATCCGTCGATATTCACCTTCACCAGCGCGCCGGAGAAGTCAATCACATCGCCAGGTTGAGGCGCGCCGGCTGATGAGGTATGGAACCCACGTCCAACGCCGATTCCGGTTCGGTATCTCGGGCTGCTCGCGTTCTGTGTGGCAAGTTGCGTACGCCGATCCCAGCCAACGAGCTCCGCACCCTTGCGCATCAATTCGGGAACACCGTCCGATTGGACGATCGACTTCACCAGCGGTCCCTGCCCCCAGAACGTGTCCCCCAGCCCAATGTAGTTCTGCATCCGCAGATCGATCGGGTCTCGATTCAGCTTCTCGGCAAGCATGTCCATCAACTGCTCGACCGCAAACGTGACCTGCGGATTGCCGAACCCCTGCATCGCGCAGGACAAGGCCTTGTTCGTGTACACGGCGGTCCCTCGATAACGAATGTTGGGGATCTTGTACAGGCTCACCAGCCAGCCAATGGATACGCCGAGGAAGCTGTAGGCCTGAATGTTGTGTGCCCCGATATCGGCAATCAGCTTCATGTCCGCACCAGTCAATGTGCCGTCGTTCTTGGCCGCCAGTTTGAGGTCGATGGCCGCACCGTAGCGGGTGTGGTCGTGCACGTCTTCTTCGCGCGTCGTGACCAGCTTCACCGGACGACCCGCTTTGAGCGCCAACGCGGCGCAAATCGGAATCGGCGCATTCATCTGAATGCTGGAACCGAAGGTTCCGCCAATCGGCACCCTACGCACGTCAATCTTGGAAAGCGGGATGTCGAAGATTTCCCCAAGCAGGATGCGCACGTTGTGAATGGATTGAGTCGTCGGCCAGACGGTAAGCCCTCCGTCCGGCTCGGGGCGCGCGACGCATGACTTCGTCTCCATCTGGGCGTGGTAGACCTTGGGGAGCTCGAACGTGCCTTCGACAACGACATCCGCTTCTGCAAAGGCCGCCTCGGCGTCGCCTTCATCCACATTGCGCGTACACGCGATGTTGCGCTCAATGGTCTCGACCGTCTCGCCGAACAGCACGTCTTCGTAGATCGCCGGTGCATCCGGGTTCATGGCCTCTTCGGCGGTTGTGAGCGCAGGCAGCACTTCGTACTCCACCTTGAGTGCCCGAACGGCCAACTCCGCAAGCTCTTCGGATTCCGCAGCCACGGCAGCCACTGCCTCGCCCATGCGCCGCACCTTGTCTGCAAGCACGTAGTGGTCCTTGTGCAGCACCGGGGGGATCGTGATGATGCGCTCGTTGTAACGCTTCTTCGGGATGTCCTCGAAGGTTAGAACCACCGCACCCATCGCTTCGGCCTCGGACGTATCGATCGATAACACGTTGGCATGCGCGTAGGGACTGGACAGAATCCGCCCATGCAGCATCCGGGGCAAGCTCACATCTACAGTGTAGCGTTCCGCGCCGGTTACGCGTGCCACAGCGTCTTTCCGAGGGAACTGGCGCCCAACAACCTGAAACTTGCGTTCAGACACGCTACACCCTCCTCCTCTCGGGAATGACTGTCAGAGTGGCATTCCCGCAAGCGCCTCTCCAGAGGCGCCGTCTACACGTGTAGCGTTCCTGCCCGGTAACTCTGGCAATTCCGTCCTTCCTGGGATAGGAACGTCCGACAATCTTGTGATCGTCCATTCTCACACCTCACCCACATCGAAGCTCGCAACGCGAGATTCGATCCTAGCTACTGAGTCGCTCATAGCATCGTCGCGGCGAAAGAAGCCGCCGTCCTTGCGGCGGAATTGCCTCCCAAGGAGATCAAATCCTTCTCGTGTCGTCACATCATCCTCCTTGGGCGAGCACCGAGAACGGCGATGCCGTTCTCGCAAGCTACTGAGCCGCTCAAAGCATCAGCGCGGCGAAAGGAGCCACCGTCTTTACGCGAATACTCCTCTCCGACAAATGCAAACTCACCCATCCCTATTTCTCTCCCACATCGAAGCTCGCAGTGCGAGGTTCGATCCTAGCTACTGAGCCATCGGCTTCATCTTCGTGGCAAAAGGAGCCGCTTTCATGTCGCTCGTAGTGCTTGTGTACCAAATCAGATGCTTTCGCTCCGTCTCCCGACCTCACCGCTTCGAAGATCGCGCGATGCTCGTCCGCGGACTTGGTCAGATAGTCCTTGCGATTCGGAAGATAAGACTGGCGTTCCATGTCGCGCCAACCTTCGTGATCCATGTACTCCAGGAAGCTGCGTTCCGTTGCGACAACCACTGCATTGTCCGTCGCCTGCGCCACCGCGAGATGGAAGTCGCGATGCAGTCGAATGTAATCCTCATAACGTTCGGCCCGGGCCGTTTCGTCCATGCCTGCCAGCAGTTCCAAGAATCGATCGGCCTTGGATTCATCCCATCGCGCCGCGGTCAGCAACACCATGCCGGACTCGAAGACGGCACGCGCTTCCTGCAGCTGGACCGCCTCGGCCGATTTCGAGATGGCATCCGCGATCTCACTCGCCGCACCTGCGAGATCCCGACCTCCGTTGACGGATGCGATGTAGCTGCCGTCGCCAACGCGCGTCTCCACGACGCCCATCAGCCGGAGTGCTGCCAGCGCCTCGCGCACCGACGTGCGACCGACACCCGTCAGCTCCGCCAGTCTGGCCTCCGAAGGCAAGCGTTCCCCGGCCACAAGCGTGCCGTCCTGAATGGAAGAGAGAATCTGGTCCACCACAAACCTTGGCTTGTTGGTTTCGACAAGACGTTCGATTGGCATGGCCACACATCATACACCATCTGTCAGGTGTCTGACAGATTCGTCGACTGCCAACTGGTTGCCAGCTTCTGAGCCAAAGGAATGCGCTTCTGCCTACAACTCCACTTCAATGCCGATGCCTGCTGCAACGGCTTTGTCGTAGACGAGTTTGGCGGTGGCGACATCTTGGATGGCAAGACCGACGGACTTGAAGACGGTGATCTCTTCGTCGGATGTCCTTCCGGGTTTGTGTCCGACGATGAGTTCGCCGAGTTCGGCGTAGATATGGTCGGCGGTCATCGCGCCTTCCTCCATGGGCTGGATCACGTCACCGGCTTCGTCGAGGCAGGTTTCCTTCGAATCTACGACAAGCTTCGATCGCACGATGACAGCTGTGTCCAATTCGCGCGTCGCCGGCTGATGGGTTCCGATGCCGTTGATGTGCGTGCCAGGCCGAACCCGAGTTCCGTCAAAGAGCGGCGTCGTGGAAGTCGTCGCGGCGCACAAGATGTCGGCCCCATCGAGGAGTCCCTCGACCGAATCCGCGCCTACGATTTCCAGATTCAGATCCGCCAGATGCTTGGCAAAGGGCTCTATTGCTTCCGGCACGATATCGTAGACAAGGGCTTTGGACAGCTTGCGGACGGTCGCGACGGCTCGGAGCTGCATCCGTGCCTGCACGCCGGCTCCGAAGATGCCGGCAACCTGTCCTTCTGCTTCGCGCGCTAGGTATTTCGTCGCCACGCCGCTGACGGCACCCGTGCGCATTGCCGTGACGTAGCCGCCGTCCATAATGCAGATGACGTCTCCGGTTTCCGGATCCTGAAGCAGGATCGTCCCAAGCGTGGTTGGCAATCCGTGTTTGCTCGGATTGTCGTTGTAGACCGTCACGACTTTGCAGGCGAGCGCGCCGAGGCCTTTCAGATAGGCAGGCATGTAAAGCGAGGCACCTCCAGGCGGATGGATGCCAATACGCAACGGCAATTCGGCAGTTCCTGCTGCGAGTTCGCCGAAGGCCTGCTCGACGGCATCGATGCAATCTGTCATCGTCAACACTTGTGCCACATCGTCCCTGGAGAGAAGAAGTGTCATGAATCCTCCTGTTGCACTTCGCGATGCACAGCTTGGGGCGAAGTGACCATGCATATGATAACGGCTCCTTCGCTACGCTCAGTAGCTTGTGAGAACGGCGCTGCGCGAAACCCCGTTCTCTGGGGATTGGAACGAGGGGATAGGGGCGAGGGACTAGGAACCAGGGACTGGAGCCTGCCTGGCTGTGTGCGAATTCGCGGTGCGAAGCCTTGAACGCTAACCGTAGCGGATGGACACGATAATATCGTCGCGGATCACAACCGAGCGCGCTGGATTGCTGTACGTCCAGACTTCCACGTTGGCGCGATCCGGTATTGCCAGCGCTGCATTCCTGGATGTATCGATTCGATCCGGTTCACCCCAGGTTGCGATGAGTTGGCTCGTGGAGCGGCTCACCAGCGCGCCTCGGTCTGCATTGACAGCAGTCAGTCCACCATTGATGCTCACAAAGAGCAAGAATACCAACGCGATCATTTCGACAGTGCAGCATGCAATCTTCACGGTCCCCCCTTTGTCCGATTCCCGACAATAGGCTAGAACACGGACTTTGAGATAACGCAGCGGTTTGACCGCTACCAGGAGCCTCTCCGTCTTCAAGAAACCGAACGGATGTCCGAATGTGATGTGGGTCACATTTCCCTCCGGGTGTGGCAAACATGTTCTTGATCATATTAGTTCGATCTCGTACTATCTGATATCGAAGGAGGTTTGAGATGGACAAGGCGCTGCTTGCCGCATGCAATGAGCGGATGAACACTGCGGAGGTCGTCTACATGACAACGATGCGCGAGGGCTATCCATGCACACGTGCTATGCTAAACCTGCGGAACCGGGTGCAATTCCCAGAGCACCAACATCTCTATGCGGCGCATGACGCAGACCTCATGACTTACGTCGTCACAAATACAAGCTCCAAGAAACGGAAGGAGATCGAAGCCGACGCCCGCGTTTGCTTGTACTTCTGTAACCCTTCCGAGTTCTTCGGTCTTTCTTTGGCAGGGGATCTCGAGATCGTCGAGGACATGGAGGTCAAGCGCGCAGTCTGGGCCGAGAGTCTCGCGCAGTACTTCCCCAGCGGCAAGCCGGAGGACGAGGACTACACGCTCTTGCAGTTGGTTCCGAAACAGGTCAGCGGCTGGAATCGCGGGCAGAAATTCGCGTTCGAGGTTTCCTCATGAAGATCGACGTCCAGGCGGGCTTCTTGATCACGAAGATCAAGCACCTCTCCGGCCGGATCTTCGCGAGGATGCTCAAGGAACACGAGATCGAGATCAATCCAGCGCAGGGCCGCATCATGTTTGTGCTGTGGCAAGAGGAGCCGCTACCGATCAGTGAGCTCTCCAAACGCACGGGTCTTGGCAAGTCAACGCTCACCAGCATGCTGGATCGCCTCGAAGCTTCCGGCTTCCTCGTGCGCGAACGATCGGATACGGATCGACGCACAGTCCTGGTAAAGCGGACCCCCAAGGATCGAGCGCTTCAGAAACACTACGAAGAGGTATCCCGTGAGATGGGCGACCTTTACTACACCGGGCTTAGCAAGCAGGAGATTCGGCAGTTCGAGGAAACGCTTCTGAAGATCTTGTCCAACTTGACCGAGTACGAGCAACAGGTTTCAACATGACAGAAGAGCAAGCTAGAGCCATAGCCCTGGCCCTTGTGCAGGCGGCTCCCATCGCCATCGTTGGCAGCATCGGATTGCGGGGAGATCCGCAGATCAAGGCGCTGATTAAGGCAAGACATGAGGGTCTCAAGACCTTCTGGTTCTCGACCAATACCTCAAGCGAGCATGTTGCGCTGTTTCGCGAAGATCCGCGTGCTTGGATCTACTTCGCGGAAGGGAATGGCGGACCCTGGCGAGGCGTGGCTTTGAGCGGAAGGATGGAGCTGCTTCAAGACCGTGCATTGCGTGAGCAATCTTGGGAAGAAGGCTGTGAGCGCCATTGCCCGGAAGGCGTCAATAGAGCCCAACTATACCGTGCTCCACTTCACTGCTGACTGGGCAAAGGTGTACCAGTCCCTGGAGAAAGCACGCTTCGAACTCACAGAGGGAGGAAATCGATTCGATGGATGTGTATGAAGCCATCGCTGCACGAAGAACGATCCGAGCGTTCGATGAGAGGCCAATCGAGCGAGCGATCCTGGAGCGGATGCTGCAAGCCGGTTTGCATGCTCCGAGCCATGATCATCTGCGTAAGTGGCGGTTCGTCGTTGTCGATGATCGCGTCAAGCGTATGAAGCTCGTCAGCTTCTTCCAGCGGGAGTGGACGGAGAGAGAGCTGGAGTCATGGCTCGAGAACGCAGGCATGGAGAACGATTGCCAACGCGCGATGTATCGGGACGGCGTACCGAAGCAGACAACCATGATCTTGGATGCCGGCGCATTGGTCATTCCCTGCTTCCGCCAGTCGGAACCGCTGCTGGACAAGAAGACGAGCCTTCACGAACTCAATGCCTTTGCATCGATGTGGGCAGTCCTGGAGAACATCCTGATCGCAGGAGCAAGCGAAGGCGTGTTTGGCGTGACCAAGATCATCTCATCGCTGCCGGAGCGCGATCACGTTCGGGCTGCCTTGGGCATTCCGGGTGAATACGAGATTCCTTGCTATCTCGCGCTCGGCTATCCACGAGAGGACGCCGTTTGGCACGCGCAGATGCCGGTGGATGTCAAAGCCAGCGTCTTCGTCAACAGCTGGTCGGGCACGTAGAGAGAATCACGAGCGTTGCCGATCCAGACAGTAGGCCTGCATAGCCAGCGCGCCGGTATCTTGTGAATCCCGTGCTTCGCAGATCACGGTGGCAACGGCATTTCGATCGATGAGTGTTTGAACGAACGGGCGGAAGTCCGGCGATTGGCTCGCATCGGACGCGTTGAAAGGAACGTGCGCAATCTCACCCTTCGGTCCCCAGGTGACCGGATACATGTGGAAGTGCCATCGTTTCGATACCTGGGACCCCAGGGCATGCTCAACGCGGCTGAGTACTCCTTCGTAATCCGTCTGCGCCCGTAGACTCCCTCCTTCCCGTGCGTGCAAGTGAGCAAGATCAAGACACGGCCATGCGGCTTTGATCTCCGAGCAGATCGTGAGGATGTCATCGAGCGATCCCAGGCCGCCTTCTTTGCCGGCAACCTCTGGGAACAGCTCGACGTCGCCGAAGTCGGTCCGTGCTTCGAGCGTTTTCAGCGCTTCGATGGCGCGTGCCAGCGCGACGGGGCGATCGCCATGTGCGCTGCCAGGATGGAAGATGACGCGCCGGCTGCCCAGCTCCTTGGCAAGGTCGATGGCCTTGGTGAGGTCGCGCAATGAGTTCGCACGTTTCTGCGGATCGTTCGTTCCCAGTGTGATGTAGTAGGGCGCATGCACTGAGAGTGCAATGCTGTGCTCGATCGAGTGCTCGCGGAAAAGCGCGGCTCGCGCATCCGGCATGCGAACCCCGTAGGTGCATTGGATTTCCAATGCATCGAGCCCGATCTCACGCAGCCACACCGGGGCCAGCCCGCGATCCTTCTTGTAGGCCGACGCCCAGAAGTTGGGCGGATTGCCGGCAACGCCAAAACGTAAGCGTCCTACCTCACTCGAATGCGGGTTCATGCGTTCAGCCTACAACTCATGATGGAAACACGTTCGCCGCGATAGTTCATGACTTCATCCACTTGCCAACCGCAACGTTCGTAGAACGCCATCTGATCCGGCGTGAAGAGGTAGAGCGTATCGATGCCGAGCGAACGCGCCCGGTGCATCGCGGCACCAACCAATTGCGATCCGAATCCTTGTCTTCTCTGCGCTGGCTTCACGTACATGATGGCCAGCCAAGGCGAGAGATCCTCTCGCCCGTCCATGTCGTGCGCCACCAGGCTGACGGTTCCCACCAATTCGGTGTCCAGATAGCCGAGTAGCGTCATCGGTATCCGGTCCCGATTCGCTCTCTTCGCGAAGGCATTCGTGATCTGCTGCAATGAAACCGTGGGCATCAGATGACCCCATTCCGCTTTCTCCCAAGACGCAACCGTCTCAAGTGTGTCCGGGTGATCGGCCAGCAGCTCAATTCGCAGTCGTTCGGCCATGAATCCTCCCATGCAAGTCCTGGACCTAAAGGTACTTCTTCCGAACCCGTGCAACCTCGAAATCAGTAAACCCAGCAGATCGATAGAGCGCTCCAGGAACAGGTTCGTACCACGAAACGTAGGCTCGGGTTGCCCCGAGATCGTACAGCCGCCGCAGCCCCTCAACGACAACGGCCTTGCCTAGGCCTTTGCGCTGGTGTTCCGGCGCCGTGCCGACCAGCACAAACGTTCCCGTGCGAGAAACATCGTCGAAGAAACACAGCGAGAACGAAGCGATGTCCCCGTTGGGCGCAACAGCGACGACGTCCAGGTCACGGCGGTAGAGCGGGGCACGTTGCACGTTCCCGTACCAACTTCCTGTCGGGTCCGCTCCTTCGTCCGGTTCGCCCGGATGAAACGAGCGCCAGGAGGCGAGGCTTCGTGCCGGCCATTCGTCGACATCGCCCATCGAACGGATCACGTAGCCTGGCGCCAGCGGTGCCGGTCCCGGAGGGCGATTGAGCGGCTGCCAGCCGTTGGTGTCTATCGCGTGTGCGCTCTCGTGGTTTTCGTATCCACGATCATCGAGCGCTTCGTTTAGCGCGCGGTCATGGGCATCGGGCCAGATGAAGACGGCGCGTCGACCGTCTCGTGTCGGCGTCGTGCATTCGGTTTCCGCGGCATCCAGCATCTCGTGCATGAGGTCCACTGTCTGAAGCTTCGGATCGGCCATCGGATGGCAGACGCCTGGATCTCCCTGTACCAGCGTAGCAACGATCCTGCCGGATTCATCCATCCAGTAGCGAAGCTCATCCGGCGTCCGCTCGACTACGTTCTCCAACGTGTGCCAACGCCAGTAGTCAAATAGCGCAACGTCCCAAAGCTGACTCGGCTGTGGATTCTCGAGCCGAAGCCGCCGGAAGAACGCTCGCAGTCGCCAGTAATCATCGGCACTCGTGTACTTCGTCATTTGGAAGGACATGGACGCTCCTCATCGGGTGGGAATGCGCAATCATACGGTCGCTCCGCCCGTGATCTCAAAGATGCACATGGCGTTTGGGTATCATGTTGCCTGAGTCAATCGCCATATCGAGCAATTCTTGGAACCCGGAAGGAGCCCTCCATGCGTATTGCGCTGGTGCAGCAGCATGCAACCCTTGACAAGCAAGAAAACCTGAAACGCAGTCTCGAAGTAACGCGGAAGGCCGCTGAACAGGGCGCACAACTCGTGTGTTTCGCGGAGCTTGCCTTCGAACCGTTCTATCCTCAACACCCGTCAGACGGGAAGCACCGTGAGCTAGCGGAGCCAATTCCCGGTCCGATCACCGAAGTGCTCCAGGCGCTCGCCAAGGAACTCGGCATCGTCATTGCTCCTAATCTCTTCGAGTGCACGGAAGACGAGACTTACGATTCCAGTCCAGTGATCGATGCAGACGGCCGACTGCTTGGCGTAGCGCGCATGAACCATATCCCTGATTATGAGGGCTTCCATGAGAAGTCCTACTACACGCCAGGGAACCTAGGTGCCCCGGTGTTCGAGACCGCTGCAGGGAAGATCGGGGTTGCCATCTGCTACGACAGACACTACCCGGAGACGATGCGGGCGCTGGCGCTGCAGGGCGCGGAACTCGTACTCGTTCCCCAGGCGGGCGCAGTCGGGGAGTGGCCGGAGGGATTGCTCGAGGCGGAGATGCGCGTCGCAGCATTCCAGAACGGCTATTCCATCGCGCTCTGCAATCGCGTCGGGAAAGAGGAGCTGCTGACGTTCGCCGGGGAATCGTTTGTGTGCGATCCAGCCGGCAACGTCATTGCTCGGGCAGCCAAGCTGGAGGACGACGTGTTGCTCTGCGATATCGACATGGAGGCGACCGCTTCATCTCATGCCCGACAGCTGTTCCTGCCGGACCGACGCCCGGAGCTGTACGCCGAGTGGCTCGGCACAGATGCAACGCCGGGCCGGGCAGAGCTGCCGGACCGCAATGCAGAGGTCTCGCTTCGCGAGATCACCGCGGAGTCGCTGCGTTCGATCCTGATGTTGAGCCGCCAAATGATGCCCGGCCAGGATCGAATGGTGGCCCCAAATGCAATTTCGATCGCGCAAGCGCACTACAACGAGCATGCGTGGTTCCGCGGCATCTACGCAGATGACGAACCCGTTGGCTTTGTCATGCTCTACAACGATCCAAAGCAGGGCAAGTACTTCCTGTGGCGTCTGATGATCGCGGGCCCGCATCAGGGCAAAGGATTCGGCCGCAAGGCAATGGAGCAATTGATTGAGTACGTACGCACGCGTCCGAATGCCAAGGAACTCAAAGCCAGCTACGTGCCAATCCCCGGTGGCCCCTGGCCTTTCTATCGATCACTCGGATTCGAGCCCACGGGAGAGAAGGAAGGCGACGAAATCGTCATCCGCCTGAACCTATAGACACGCGATGGCAGGAGAGCCCTCAGGATTGACGTCTCCCGCGACGAAGACCGGGAGCGTGTTCATCGAGTGGAAGGGCATTGCCGCTCTTACACTGACTGGGAGCGAAGCGGCACAATTCCTGGAAGAGGTCGAGGGATCCCCTGATGCCGATCAGGAGATGCTGATGGCCCGGAAAGTCGGGAGCCTCAAGCGTGGGAATGAACACACACTGCACCGATCCAAGAGGCGGTGCTGAAGCGCCCCCCATCTCGAGTTGTGAAGGGGGACTGTCCCCCCCACAAATGGGCGCGCGAATATCGGGTTCGCAAGTGCGGAGCGCGCGTCAATCGGTGACGGGTTGGAGACGAGGCACACGATGCGTAGGATGAAGCACCCTTCTAGGGAGGTGTGTTTTGCGATCGATGATTCCTGTTCTTATCGTGATCACGGCGCTGAGCTTCAGTTGCTCGGCGGCCGAGGATCAAGCGGCCCTTGAAGCGTTCGTCCTGGATCAGATTATCCCGGAACTTGCCCCTTTCTCAGACTACATCGCCTTTCTCTATCCTCACCCGCTTGGACCATCAGATGGGCTGGCTCCGTATGCACCGGCAGTAATTCCGAGCAAAGTAGATCAACTGCCGTATCTCGTTCCTTATGAGCTGGCTGCAGAGACCTGGTTCCTCTGGATCGATCTCGCCCCGTATGCGCGCTATGCGCATGACACAATCTTCGTGTTGATCGACCCTGCAAATGGATCGTACGTCAGTCACCGAGAGCAGTGGTGGCCGGTGCTAAATGGGGCGTCTCTCTGGGTGCATGAGGACGAGTACTGGAGCAAAGAGAACTGGATCGCATCCTCGCTCTCAGGAGGAGTTCCTTCAGGGGCGTCGGATGCAGCCTGTACACCGGATCTTCCGGGAACCGACTACTACGACTGGGCACTCGTGATGAATGGATGGGTGCCGGGACAGTCGGATGCACAGGGAATGGCGGCCGATTTCGCCGGCGTTTGCGAGGCATTCAATGGCTTGGGCATGCGCACAAGTGTGCTCGATGTCGGTCAGGCATCTCCTGAAACGTTGGAGAACCATGTGATTCGCCTGTTTACGGAGATCCCCCTGTATAGCTGTTGCGATCGGCTCTACTTCTACATCGTCGGCCATGCATCACCTGGTGCACTGTGGGTGGGAGGCCAACGGTTGTCAGCAAGCGAACTCGCTCGCATACTCACCCAACCCGGCGACACCTACGTGCCCAGTCGTGTGTACGTTTTTCTCGAAGCTGGGTACAGTGGCGAGTTCATCGCCGAGTTGAGCGAACACAGCAACATCAACCGCGTGTGGACGGCGTCCGATGCCCATGGCCCGGCATTCGGTGATCTTGATCCGCCGAATGACCCGAACCCTGAAGATGCGGGCGGCGAATGGACGAGCAGCTTCCTTGCGATATTGGCACAGCTACTGGAGGAAGATCCTCTCGCAATCCAGGCCTACGAATACGGTCGTGAGTATATGCCGATCAACAGGGCGCTGACAGAAGCACATGCACTGAATGCTGCGGTCCTGAGCGATCGAAGCTGTCCGGCCGATTACCTGTTCAGCAATGTGGATCCAGACCGTCTACGTTGGGATCTCGACTACCTCGCACGCTGGGATCGGCAGCACCACGCTAATCGAGGCAACCTCCAGGAAACGATTGCAGCGCACGACGACGCTCCCTGCTTTGAGGTCCTGTGGTTCCTCCACTACATGGCAAGGCACGATGCGCTCTACGAGCCCGCTTCGGAGTTCAACGGACGCGTCGGAAAAGGCGCGGCCAAGGATCTCGCACACAGCAACTGGTGGGAGTTCTGCGATGAATTCTGGGAGATTTTCACGACACCCCTCGAAGGAGAGTAGCACCGGTTGCCTGCAATCACTCATTGAACTTGGATTCTGATGGCTACATCGATCAGATTGCGGCAAGCAGTTATCAGTGAAGACGCTCATCCAGCCAAGCGGCGACGTCTGCAAGGACTTCCGGATGTTCCGGTTCGTTGTGGATCTCGTGAAATAGTCCGGAATAGATCTTCAGCGTCTTGTCCAACGAGGAGATGCGCTCGTGTAGCAGGATCGCTCCGTCGGGATCTACAACGGTGTCAGCCGAACCTTGCAGGATCATCACCGGAATCCGGATGTTCGGAGCTTCGGCTTCGACACGTTGCATGGCGTATAGCATCTCTGCCCCCAGTCGGGCCGTCGTCTTGCCGCAATAGACCAGAGGATCGTCGATGTACGCTTGAACTTCTTCAGGTATACGGCTGATTCCTGACGAGTCAACGGACGCTAGACTGAGCTTCGGCACAATCCGCGAGAGTATGCGCGCAAGGAACACGGTAGCAGGAGAGATATTTGCGGGTACTTTCACGCACGGAGCAGAGAGGATGGCACCGTCCAACGTTGCTGGATGTTCCAGCAGATAGACTGCCGCAATCAGTGCGCCCAAGCTGTGCCCGTAGAGGAACGCCGGGTGCGCTGGAACGTATGCTTGAACGCGGTTAACCATCTGGTGCAGGGCCTCGATGAAGCAGGAGAATGCCTTCACGTAGACCCGCGTGCCCTCCGACTGTCCGTGCCCGACGTGGTCAAACCCAAACAACGCAAACCCTTGGGGCACGAGATGCTCCACAACCCGGGAGTAACGTCCAGAATGCTCCGCAAGGCCGTGCACCAAGAGGACGGCAGCTCGCGTCCCGTGATCCGGTAGCCAGGACTGATAGTAGATCTTCTCGCCACGTGCCGCCTGCAGGAACCCTTCTACGTGCCGCATACACCCTCCGTGTCTAGTTCTCTCGATCCTCCCAGTTTCCAGCACGTTCGATTGCGCGTCCCCAATCTGCTAGGAGCGCAGCACGCCGCTCAGTATGCATTCTCGGCTCGAATCGTCGATCCTCTAGGGACAATGCTCGGATCTCATCGAGACCGCTCCATACCCCCACGGAGATTCCCGCTGCGTAGGCAGCACCCAGCGCAGTCGTTTCCATATCCCTCGGCCGAACGACCGGGATTCCGAGGATATCGCTCTGAAACTGGCAAAGGAAGTCGTTGGAAGCTACCCCGCCGCCCACGCGGAGTTCGCTCAAGGTCATCGAAGTATCAGCCTCCATGGCGCGGACAACGTCGTGCGTCTGGTAGGCGATGGCCTCCAATGCTGCACGTACGAGGTGTTCACGGCCCGTATTGCGCGTAATCCCTATGACGAGTCCGCGTGCACTCGCGTCCCAATAGGGCGATCCCAAACCGGTGAGTGCAGGAACAAAGACAACACCCTCGGTGGAGACAATGCGCTGCGCCAACGCTGACGTCTCGGCGCTGCTGGTGATAATGCCAAGGCCATCTCGCAACCACTGGATCGCAGCGCCTGCGACGAACACGGCACCTTCCAGTGCGTAGACTGCCGGTTGCCCCGACTTGCTTCGGGCAACTGTGGTCAGCAATCCGTGTGCGCTCGATACCCGTTGGCTTCCAGTATTCATCAACAGAAACGCCCCTGTACCCCAAGTAACCTGCGCGCAACCCGCCGAGATAATCCCCTGGCCGAGGAGAGATGCTTGCTGATCGCCGAGAATCCCCGCAATCGGGACACCCGAAGCAGGGTAGTTGGATTTGATCGTCCCGAAGTTGGAGAGGCTTGGCTGGATCCGAGGAAGCGATCGCTTGGGAATCTCGAAGATTGACAGAAGCTCCGAGTCCCAGTTGCCGTCCTCGAGGCTGTAAAGCATCGTTCGCGAGGCATTCGAGTCGTCCGTTGCGTATTCTCCTGTCAAGTTCCAAAGGATCCATGCATCGACCGTGCCAAAGAGAGCGTCTCCAGCGGCAGCTCGATCGCTCAACCCAGTAACGTTCGCCAGTAGCCACTCGATCTTTGTCGCCGAGAAGTAGGGATCGATCGATAGCCCCGTTCTCGCCATGATCGAAGCCGCGTGTTTGCCATTCTGGAGTGTCTGACAACGATGGGCAGTACGCCGGTCTTGCCATACGATGGCAGGATGCAACGGCTGTCCGGTCTTTCGATCCCAGGCAATAACGGTCTCTCGCTGGTTGGTCAGCCCAATCGCAGCAAGGTTGCGCGCGTCGTTCGGATGTTGGCTCAGCACCTCATTTATTACCGCAACGATTGACGCCACGAGGATCTCGGGATCCTGTTCCACCCAGCCGGCATGTGGCATCGACAAGGGAAGCTCTCGATACGCAGACGCGATGGGAGATGCTTGCTCGCTGTAAAGCGCAAATCGTACACCAGTGGTCCCAAGATCGATCGCTCCGATCCGCGTCTTCTGATCGCTCACACATTGCCTCCGCAGTCCGTGGATATCTTGGAGCCTAGAGCAGGCTCGGGCGCATGACAAGCCCCACAATTGAAACAGACTTGACGTGGCGGTGAAGTTCTCGCAATTCTGTTCCGGAGGTGGGAATGATGAGCAAGGCAGCGCGCAGTCTGTTTGTGTTCGGCCTATACTTGGTTGTCCTTGGGTTGCTCCTCCTGATTGCCCCCAATCCCTTGATCACTTTCTTCGGATTGCCTGCGGTTACCGACGTTTGGATCCGCGTAGCAGGGATGCTGATCTTACTCCTGGCGTACTACAACATTCAGGCGTCGATCCAGGAGAATGAGGGCTACTTCCGAATGACCATTGGAGCGAGAATGTCTGTGATCGTCTTCTTCGCAGTCTTCGTTCTTCTTGACTTCGTGAAGCCGATTCTCTTGCTCTTCGGAGTCGTGGACTTCCTCGCGGCACTGTGGACAATGCTCACACTGCGGCGTGCGAAGTAGTCAGCCGCGCAAGGAACCGTGGCGGCTCCTATGGACAGTCATAGACAAAGACACCGCGTAACGTCAGCGCATCGATGACCGCAGTCGTCGATGTGTTCTCAGGAGAATGGATCGGGTTACCACAGAGGTACACTCGATCCATGTAGTCCAATCCATCGTTCGTAAGCAGTGGCGCGAGATCGACAATTTCGTTGTGTCCAAGCCAAAGCCCGAGTAGGTTCTTCAGACCGCGGAGCGCACTGACATCCCGAATTTGATTGCCCTCGACGAGCAACACCTTGAGTTCCAGCAGCCCTGCCAATGGATCAATCTGCTCAATGGCGTTGCTGCTGAGATTCAGTGACACAAGCTGAGACAGCGTGCCTAAGGGTGTGATGTCTGTGATCGCGTTCTCCTGCAGTGTAAGGCGGAGCAGGGTCTTCAATCCTGTGAGCGCCTCCACGTCAAGAATCGCATTGCCATGAAGCTCGAGTTCCTCAAGCGCGCTCTCGCCTGCCAAATTCGCCAAAGGATCAAGGTTCTCGATTAGATTATCACCTAGCCGAAGCCGGATGAGCCCATGCAGATCACCAAGCGCATCGATTTCCATGATCTCGTTGCTGGTGAGCGTAAGCACGGTCAAGTGCCGAAGGCTGCGAAGCGCCTTGACACTCTGGATTCGATTCCCCTCCAGGTTCAGCTCGCATAGGCTCTCGCAGGCTTCGATCCCTTCGAGATTGGCGATCCCACGAAAGCTGGCATCCAAGATCTCAAGATCATCAACGTGATCGTCGTAGATGCTGCCGTTGGGCCTGGAGATCGCTTCGCGAATCGCCGACTCCAAGCCTGGGTCAGGGAAGCGAACAACCGCCGCTGTGGCATACGAACCCACGAGCAAGATCCATGTGACCACCAGCAACAACCATCTCGAAGCGCGCGCACCCGTGCGCACTGGCTCGATACCGCACCGCAACCTCATGGCGACAGTGTAGCAGAACTCTGCACATGTAGTCGGTGGACTCTCCGCGGGACAAGCAGATTCAGCTACTGGCTTTCTGGGAGTGGTCGCCAGTGCGGACCGTAGTCTTCTCCGGCACGATCTACAATGGGCCTCGGATTGCTCCCGTCGGAATCCATCAGGTAGATGTCTTCGGTCCTGCGGTCGGATTCGTAGACAATCATCGCTCCGTCCGGCGACCAGGCAGGGAATTCGTCCGCCCCGCGGAAGGTTGTCAACTGGATTGACTCGACGGAGGCCGGATCGTTGCTCTCCAGCACGGCAGAGACATCCAAGACGTAGATATCCCAGTTGGAGTTGCGTTTGGTCTGAAACGCAATCATCGAACCATCCGGAGACCAAGCCGGTGCAAGGTCAGATCGGTCATGGAAGGTTAGCCGGTGCTCAGTCTCAGTTTGCAGATCCAGCAAGTAGAGCTCCGCGTTGCCATCCCGGTCGGATGAGAAGGCGAGCTTCTGACCGTCAGGTGACCAAGCGGGCTGGTAGTTGCCTTCCTCGGTCTCGGTCAGCTGTTCAGGGACAGGTTCCCCTGAGACCGACAAAGAGTGAATCTGAAAGCTGCCCGATATGTTCGAGCAGTAGCAGATTCGCGTGCCATCCGGCGACCAGTTGGGAAACTCGTCGGCCGCCTCATTGCTCGTCAGCTGTCGCACGGAGGAACCATCAGCGTTCATGACGTAGATCTCCCAATCGCCGTCACGGTTCGATTGGAACACGATCTCTTCTCCATCCGGGGACCACTTCGGCAGCGCGTCCAAGCCGGGGGCATCCGTCAGCTGCTGCAGGTTCGATCCATCCGTGTTCACCGTGTAGATACTCCAGTTCGACGATGAACCAGCATAGAAGACGATCTCAGCAGTCGCCCCAACCGACTGGGCTTTCTCTTGCGCTGTAGATAATCCGGCCACTGCAATCACCAGAGCAATGATTAAGATCCAACGCATGTTCCGATTTAGCAAGCTGCCCTCCCTGGTTCGGGGGAGTCTACATAAGGTTTGCCAGCTAACGCAAGCAACACGGCCCATTTCAGGTTGCATTCATCCCAGACTGATGTACGGTACGATGGCCCTCATCACATGCTCTTGCCATTGGAGCCACTTCCGGAGCCCCCATGACCAATCCGATGAGTCACAGCGAAGCTGAGCAGCAAAACCAGGCGCTTTGGGATGAGCTTGCCGCAGTGCACATGAGGTCGTATCGCGAAGTTGCCATGCTCCGAGATGGCAAGGAAGTGCTTGACAAAGTCGAGCTTCGTGAACTCGGAGACGTCGCTGGCAAGACGATGCTTCATCTGCAGTGCCACATTGGTACGGACACACTTGCGTGGGCTCGCCGTGGGGCCATCGTCACGGGCGTCGACTTCTCTGACCGGTCTCTCACTTGCGCCAAACAGCTATTCGAGGAGCTTGACGAATCTGCTCAGTTCGTTCACTCCAACATTTTCGAACTCAAGGAACATCACGAGGGTCTGTACGATATCGTCTACACCTCGAAAGGCGTACTCTGTTGGCTGAAGGATCTTCCGGAATGGGGACGCATCATTGCCCACTATCTCAAGCCGGGGGGCATCTTCTATCTCATGGAGACCCATCCGTTCGTTGCCGCGCTCGAAGAACACGATGGACAGATCGCATTTGACTATCCGTACTTCCATCAGAAGGCTCCGATAAAATGGGGCGGCGCTGATCCGGACTATGCAGACGCAAGCTACATCCCCTCGAATCCATCATTCGAGTGGCAGTGGTCGGTCAGCGATATCCTGTCCGCGCTCCTCGATGCCGGGCTGCAGGTGGACTTGGTCAAGGAGTACGACAGGCTGTTCTTCGGAATGCTGCCCAGCATGACGAGCGAAGACGGGCGCTGGTACAGGCTCCCAGGATACGAGCAGAAGATCCCGCTCCTGTTGACTGTCCGGGCGAGAAAGCCGATCTAGCACGATCCCCTGATCATCGTCAAGATCATCTTGAATGGCTCAATGGCCTTGAGCGCATGGGGGATATCCGCAGGCATGTTGAGCAACTCACCGGCAGATACTCGGTGGATTTCCTTGTCGACTCGGATCTCAACCGTACCTTCCAAGACGTGAACGAGTCCATCGAACGGTGCGGTGTGTTCGCTCAATTCCTGACCTTGATCGAACGCAAACAGGGTAACCGTTCCGGCATCCGACTTGATCAACGCTCGGCTGACCACGGAATCTTCTTGGATCTGAATCGCTTCGACAAGCCGCATGCCTTCTGTCAGGGGTTCCGTATTCGACATCCTGTCCTCGTTTCGTATCTCTGGATCGTCCAAGATTCTCATGCCGATCTACGGGGTGTCAAATGAGATACGTGCCGTGAAGAGGATAAGATGGCCTCATGGTTGACAGACACTTGGAGACAAAGCTCGTGCTCCTGGGCACCGGTACGCCGAATGCCGATCCACATCGATCGGGACCGGCAACCGCAATCGTCCTCGAGGATTCCGCCTACCTGATCGATGCAGGTCCGGGCGTCGTTCGTCAGGCTTCAGCCGCGTCTGAGAAGGGGATCACCGTACTGCAGCCAACCCAGATCAATCGGTGCTTCATCAGTCACCTGCATTCGGACCATACGCTGGGGCTGCCGGATCTGATCTTCTCCCCTTGGGTGCTGGGGCGGGAAGTCCCCCTCGAACTCTGGGGGCCTCCTGGACTGCAATCCATGGTCGATCACCTGATGGCAGCGTACGCCAAGGATGTCCGCGAGCGAATCGAAGGGCTGGAACCGGCAAATGCGACCGGGGGCGACGTCATCGTCCACGAGATCGAGCCGGGTCGTATCCATGAGATTGGAGACGTCTGCCTTGAGGCATTCGCAGTCAATCACGGCGCTTGGCCATCTTACGGCTATCGTTTCAGGTCTGCAGATCGCACGATCATAGTCTCTGGAGATACTGCTCCATTTCCAGATTGGGAGAAGGTCTACGCGAACTGTGACATCCTTGTCCACGAAGTGCAATCCGGGATTGGACTGGCCAATCGATCTTCGGACTGGCAGACCTACCATCGCGCCGTCCACACGACGGCAAACCAGCTGGCCGGGGTTGCATCCCTCGTTCGCCCAAGGCTACTCGTACTCACACACTTACTCTTCCACGGCGTGTCCGAGAAGGACCTACTTGCGGAGATCCAATCGATCTTCAACGGTGAAGTCGTGTGCGGGAAGGATCTAGACGTTTTCTAGTTGCCCTCCCCGAGCACGGTGTCGAGGTTCGGTTCCCAGTTGCCATACTGCACGCGATCGGCCATTTCGGCGATCCCAGCAAGCGGAATCGTCTGCGCCGTCATTTGGCCAGCCAGCTTCCCGGCGAAGCCCCAGGACTCGGCCTGTTCGAACCAATTCGAGGGTTCCGTGTTGGCATCGTTGTCTGGAATGCCAAGGAGAAGTGAAGCGCTGGCATCGATTTCGGCCTGGACGTAGACAAGATCGCAGTTGAGTCGCGTCCAGAGCCCGGCTGTCTTGTGAAATCCGTCGTAGGCGTGCCGGATGTGTGGTTTGTCAGGCGCTGCCTGAACATGATCGAGCGCAGCAAACGGAAGCAGGACCCTCAAGTCAGGTAGCTTCTCGCCAAGGATTGCGTAGTTGCGTACGGTGGTTCGGTAGGGCCAGAAATCGGCCGTTTGACGTGGTGTAGCAACGTCGCTTGGCCAGGTCTCCATCGTAAGTGCCCCATTGTCTAGCAAGGCTTGCGTCAACGCGCACGAGAACCAGCGTCTTCCGTGGATGTTGGGGCCCTTGTTGTCCAAGACGTAATCGTCGCCGCCAGCAATGCGGAACACAGGCCGCCCCTCCGGAAACTCGTCATTGCGAATCCATCCAAGCGTCGAGTAATCGACAGAGAGACTCGTGGATGTGTATCCCCCGGCATCGTAGTACGGGTTGTACACAGGGCTGCGAACGGCATCGAAGTGTCCGATCTCCAGCGGATACATCTCGGACATCGTGGGATTCTCCCGTCCGACGAAGTACTTCAAACCGTTCAGAGATTCGCCAAAATACGCCATCACATTTGTGGCCACGACGCCGGCATGTGAAGACGCGAACAAGCCAACATTGTCGGTCAAGGCTCCGATCGGGACGAGGTCCCAGATGTATCGTCCATCGACATCCGGGATTCGACCAAGTGCGAATCGGAGGGTGTCTCGAAGCGCTGCGAGGCTGTCCGGTCCGCCAAAGTCATAGCGACCGTCGCTTGCGATGCCAGTCTCCGGATCCCGCTTGCCAGGCCACAGATGCGAAATCGCAATTGCACCCACGTCGATTGGATTGTAGACAAGATGAAACGGGGTTTCGGGCTCGTTGTACTTCTCCACGAACCACGTGGAGGCAACGACAACAAGCGGTGCCGCATCGCCGTAGCGAGGCTTCGAAGGCAGATCGATCCGTACAGCTACGCGCCCGGTCTCTCCGCACCAAACATGTGTATAGAGAATGCAACGGACGTCGCAGTCTTCCGGGCACAGCCCTGTTGATCGCTCGACGTCATCGCAGATGCCATCACCACACCGCTCGCTCGCCCGACATGCACAGCCGAGAGCGCAAACGAACGCAATGGCAGACACACAGATGACCAACCCGCTGCTTAAGCGCTCGGCTGCATTCACTTGTGCATCGCCTCCTCCCTTCTCACGCCAGAGTCTGCCACAATGATGCTCCCCTTGAACAGCGTGCGGTGTCGCCATCTTGCCATGCATGGGAAGACCCGTTCGAACGAGTTCGCGCTTCAATCATCCATGCGGAAGCATGTTGAGAAATGGGCGCTGGCAGCATCGCATCACCTCGTGCCATACATGTGGCCCATCGCAGGGTTGTAGGGTAAGGTCTTGCGGAAGGGAGCAACCTGCCGATGCCGCGTGATCGCCTCAACTTGGTTTGGATCGATCTCGAAACGACTGGACTCAGTGTCTCGAGACGCGTCATATTGGAGATCGCGTCCATCGTCACGGACAAGGAACTTAACATCCTCGGGGAAGGGCCGAATCTCGTCATCCACCACTCCGATCAGGAACTCGAGCACATTGACGACTGGTGTGCACAGCAGTATGAGTACTCTGGATTACTCGATGCCGCACGTGCATCGGACATCTCGCTTCGTGAGGCAGAGCAGCAAACACTTGCCTTCATTCGCAGGCACACACAGCGTAAGTCATCTCCGTTGTGCGGCAACTCGATCTTGCTCGATCGCCGCTTTCTCATGCGATACATGCCGGAACTGCACGGCCACTTGAGCCATCGGAATCTTGACGTAAGCACGATCAACGAGCTTGCCTATCGCTGGTATCCTGGGGTTCTTCCCATCCTGGACAAGGACTACAAGCATCGGTCCGCAGAAGATATTCGTGCTTCAATCGATGAACTCCGGCTCTATCGGCAGATGATCTTCAGGGAGTAGCCGGCATTCCTTCTTGTCTCGAATTGACGAAACACTACGGTTTCTGGCAGACTAGTGCACGTTTCCACAGCGCTTGCGCTCGCGCTCTTACCGCACCGGCCTGGGACTCTAACTCAGATCTGCAGGTCCGGTTGCTTTGTATTGGGGATTCCTATCTTTCGAGAAGGGAATTTCAGCTCTCAGCGCTCGGCGTGGTCACGATACGTCGCAAGACACGAATCGACAGAATCTAGATACGAAGCGTACGCCAGCGGCGATCTGCATTCCGGCGGATGCTCATCGGAGCATCGCTCCTCTTCCTAACGAATGCTGTGAATCTCGCCGAAACTGATCGCAACACAGAGCGTTCGCCAACATCTTCGGCTTGCAACCCACAAACGCAAGCCGTGATCGCTAAGTCCTCCGCTACGCAAAGCCACGGCGCTGACGCGAATCGGCAGTCTGCGTCGTTTGTCCGCTTGAGATGTTCTTGAGATGAAGGGGAATTACCCTCAGGTCGGAGGATACATGAGCAAACATACTCTGGAGATGAAAGCTGTCCGGAATCTGATCTTTCCCTATCTCCCCGTCCTCGTTGGCGTCAACGTCCACGGCAAGCCGAACTACATCACGATTGGCCTGATCGGCTGGCTGTGCTACGACATGATCTCAATCTCGGTCGGACATCAGCAGTATTCGATCGGTGGACTCTCGGAGAATCGCACGTTCAGCATCAATCAGCCCGGTAGGGAGTTGCTGGAGAAACTCGACTACTGCGGCATTGCATCTGGACGAACCGCAGACAAGGCCGCGGTTTTCGAGACGTTCTATGGGAAACTCGAGACAGCACCAATGATTCGCGAATGTCCGATCAATATCGAGTGCCGCGTTGTGCAAACGCTGTACCGTCCGATTCATCAGGTCTTCCTCGGAGAGGTCGCGGCAATACATGCTTCAGAGGACGCGCTGTCTCACGGCCTGCCGGATGTGGAGAAGATCCGTCCTGTGTTCTATGCGCCGGAGGGAAGCGGAGAGAAACCGAAGTACGTGTATTGGGGACTCGGCGCAAAGCTCGGAGACGCGTTTGCGGTGGGCCGAAAACTGATGGACGAATAGTCGCCAGAGCACGCATCTTCTCTTCGTACCCTTGTACCAGCGTGTTCATCCAGACGTTCTCGCACGCGTTGCAGCGTGAGAAGCAGGCATCAAGATCTCCGTCTCCGGCGAAGTCCCGAGCAGCTGCCGCCATACTCAGAGCGTTCCAGACCATGATCTGATAGGCCGAAACAGCATGCGGGTCTCGGCATCTGCAGCTGTGGCAAGTGCCAAGCTACTCAGAACCACACTTCAGATAAGGGCGCGCCCTATGGTTAGGCCTCCAGAGGTGAACGCACCGAGACAGAGCATCCTACCGCACTCGGCACTCACGGGGTTGTGCAGAACACGTCTTCATCGAGGAGTCCTTCCGGTAACGGGGCCACGGAGATGTCGGTGATCGTGAGCCGGGTCCTATATCCCTCCTGGATCAGGTTCTCGATGATCTGGACCGTGACATATCGATCCTCGATTCCCTCTTCCTCGTCTCCGAACGTCACCGAGGTGTAGCTCTCGTAGGTGATACGGTTGAGCGGCTCACCTGAAAGAGCGTATAGAACGGCCGCCAATGGCTGGTAACTGACCGGATCCACCCAGACTGTGGCCGATGGATAGGCCGTTCCCAATGCAACCGCTTCAAGTTCCAGTTGGAGTGCCGGTACGTCATGGAGTGTCGTATCAACCCGCTCACGGATCGAGTATGCCTCTGCAAACTGAATGCCGGCAGTTGTGCTTACGGTCGAGTCGCCGAACACGTCTGTTCCGCTAGAGATTCTGAGCGGCATTGCGAGATCCGGTGTGCACAGCAGCACAGTCCCATCCGGTAGGACAAGGAAGGCTAGGCCAGCTGTGTCTTCAGGTTCAAGGAAGTCGATTCTCAGTCGGAAATCCTCTTCGTTACCGGATTTGATAGACAACCGCACCGTGGCTTTGTCGATCGAATCCGGGCGCTCCGCATAAATCTCCATGGTCTCGCGAACGTACCCCGTATCCGGATCCAGGAAACGGTGGTCGTCCATGGCTTCCAGAATCTCCAGATCGGTCGCGGCATCCTGGGCAGCCCCCTGCAAGCCCAGCCCGAGCGCAAGGATCAGCAGCACGAGGACGCTCCTTCGGTTTCTGCTCTTCATCATGACTCCTTCAATGCATTTCATTCGACGTACTGGCTACACATAGTGCAGTGCCTTCACAACATAGGTCCGTGCAGTATGCCACGCGGGATAGATCGCGGACAGGAAGGCCGCAACCACCGCGACAGCAAGCGGAGCCATTGCATTCGCCGGCAGCAGCTGAATTGCTACCGGCATGGGTTCTGTAGCTCCCGGGTACATCCAGCCGATGCCCGAAATATTGACCAATCCACCCAAGGTGAATCCCAGGAGGACCCCAAAAAGACCTCCGAGCAGCCCCAGAAGCACACCCTCAGTGAGCAGCATGCCAAACACCTGATGCCGTTTTGTCCCGACAGCGCGAATCGTGCCGACTTCTCGGGTACGCTCCATGAAAGACATGGCTAACACTTGCATGATCCCAAAAAACGCGAGGATGAAGACGCCCATCGTTGAGAGGCCCTCCAGGGCTTCCCAGAATGTCTTCATCTCGTTGTAGAACGGCGCAATCTCTTGCCACGGCTTAACCTCGATACCCAATCCCTGGGCATCGAAGGTTTCTTGCAGCGACTGTGTGGTCGATGCTACCACGTCGAGTCCCGAGAGACGGATCAATACTTTGTCGACACCGTCAGTGCGCAGCAATTTCTGGGCCAGTGGCAACGGCACGATGGCGAGTTGCGCTTCCCATTCCTGCCTGAAGAACATGAAAGCACCCGCAACTCTGAGGGTCATGGCATTCAGGGATTCGGTCACTGTGAACCCTGCTAGGTTGATCGGATCGCCCGGCTCGACGCCGAGGCGCTCTGCGAGCAGGCGCCCTAGCAACACTTGATGTGCCTGGTTGTTCTCCAAAGGTTCACCGGATACGAGCAATCGATCCATGGGCTCCGTTGTAGGATTCCCAATCTCATCTCCAGATCCGAGGATCATTGCCGTCTTCTCTGCATTGCCAACCAACCCGGAGAATTCAAGTTGCTTGGCCCAGGACACAACGTCTGCATGTTCGGCCAGAGCATTCTCGATTGAAGCAAGCCTGTTGCCCTGAAGGAGATACTCCTTCGGCTCTTCAGACTTGTCCCAGAACCCTGTGTCTGCAATCTGCAGATGCCCATACGAGCCTGCAAGGCCGACTTCCATTCCCGCTAGACTCTCCCGCACAAATCCACTTACAAGGAACAGCATGGCAGCTCCAAGTCCGATCAGCGCAAGGCTGAGCAGCGAACGCCGACGATTGCGGAAGAGGTTTCGAAGTGCGATCTTGAACATGATTTCTCCTTCCACTACGTGCTGCGCAGCGCGTCAACCACTCGAATCCGTGACGAGTACAACGCCGGGAAGATTGCCGAGATCAAGGTTGAGAACAGCGCAATCAGAAGTGGTGTCGCGGCGCTCGCCGGCACCAAGGTGACAAGAATCGGAACCTCTTCCAGCGCACCAGGAGGCGTCCACCCCATGCCGCTGTGATTCACCAGGACGCCAAGCCCGAGCCCCACGAAGATGCCGAGAATCCCTCCCAGAATGCCGAGCAAGATGCCTTCGGTAAGAAAGAGTCTGAAGACCGACTTGCGCTTCGTTCCAATCGCGCGCAGTGTTCCCACTTCGCGGGTGCGCTCCAGGAACGACATCGTGAGCACCTCGAGAATGCTGAAGAACACGAGCACGAAGATTCCAAGACTCACTGCACCCAAGATGAAGTCAAACATGCCGATCGTTTGCTCGTACTCGCTTGCCAGCTCATGCCATGGCTTCGCCTCGACACCCAACTGGCTTGCGGAAAGCTCATCTGCGAGCTGTTCGATCACGGCGTCCGTACTTCCAAGGTCCTGCAGCTTGACAACAAGTGTGTCAACGCTTTGCGTCCCCAACAGCAGCTGTGCTGTCTCGATCGGCAGGTAGGCGAACTGCGCTTCGAAGAACTCCTCGAATCCTCGGAATACACCGATGACCTGCAATCGCCCGGTGTTGAATGCGCCACGGATCGTCGCAATCAGCAGGGTGACGTAATCACCAGGCGCAACACCTAAGTTGTCCGCGAGCAATCTTCCGATCACGATCTTGCCTCGATCACCCGGTTGCAGATCAACGCCGCGTACGATCTCATATCCGGAAAGGATGCGGTTGGCCGGGTCGACACCAACCCCGAACAGCAAGCTCGATTCCGAACCTTTCTGGATCTGACTCGTAAGCGAGAGTTGTGCCGAGTAGCCGGTGACTTCCGGGATTTCATTGAGTTTGGCTTCGAGTTGTGTGATGCGATCGGCATCGAGCAGAGTCAGCTCCCGTTCGTCAGCTCGTTCCCAATAGTCCGTGTCCGCGATCTGGAGGTTGCCATATTGCTCGACCGTGCTCTCGGTGATCATATCCGTGATCGAGCTAACGAATCCCGAAACCGCGAAGAGCATGCCGGTGCCGATGGAGATGATTGCGAGGCTGAGCAATGTGCGCCTTGGGCTTCGCATGATGTTGCGCAAGGCAATACGGATCCCCATGACTACCCTCCCACGCGAACGTCTTCAAGCTTGCCATCGGAGATGCGTACGGCCCGCTTGGCATACTCACTGACCATTGGATCGTGAGTCACAACCACTAGGGCAACGTCTCGTTGCTCGTTCAACGATTGCATGATGCCCAGAATCCGCTTGCTGGTTTCCGTATCGAGATTCCCTGTCGGCTCATCCGCCAGCAGCAAGTGTGTTTCGGTGACCAACGCACGGGCCAACGCTACTCTTTGCCGTTGTCCACCCGATAGCTTGTTCGGTCTTCGCTTCGCCTCGTTCGTCAGGCCAACAGCCTCGATGAGCTTGTTGACGCGCCCACGCCGCTCGTTTCTCGGCACATTCTGCAGGAGTAGCGGGTACTCGATGTTCTCGTACGTCGAAAGCACGGGCATCAGATTGAACGTCTGGAAGACTAACCCGATCTTGTCTCGCCGCAACTCCGCAAGCCTGCTATCGGACAGCTTTGACACGTCTTCGCCGTAGATTCTGACAGTTCCGGACGTTGGATGATCGATGCAACCGACCATGTTCAGGAACGTCGTCTTCCCGGAACCGGAAGGACCGTAGACAACGACGAAGTCACCGCTTTCCGCTCGGAAGTCAATGCCACGAAGCGCTTCGACGACTTCGGCTCCCATGCTGTAGTGTTTCACCAGATCACGCACCTCCAGAACCGGAGATGCGCTGCTTCCAGTCTTTCGCTGCCAGTTGTCCATTTCTTGTTGCTCTCCTTTGGATCAGCTCACCTGACCTGTTCGTCCAATCCCAACGCCGATGTCACAATCCTGCTCGCGAGCGTATCCGGCTTCGTACGGCTTTTGGTCTCTTGCGCGGCGATTGCCTCATGTTGCGGGGCAATTCATGAATCTCACTGGTACACCTTAGGATCTCTCCGTCTTCTCGGAGGCAGTAGGACGCTCGGGCCGTCCGCATATTCCTTCCGGCGGATCCTGTCGATGGTTTCTTCTGCCCAATCGACCGCGGCTTGCACATGCCAGAGTCCGCAATCCACCGTAAGAAACCAGAAGAACTGGTCCCGAGGCCGGGCCCCTTTACCATCCGCTGAAAGAGAACTCTCTCGTTCCGCGTCCAGATGGTCCAGTGCAGCGTTCCATTCCTCGATCTTGGACTCAAGCACGTGAATCGCTTCCTCATCGGACAGCATCCCCGAGAAGAAGACCTGGATGAGGAAAGGTTCGCGGAAGTCATCGGCTTCCGGTTTCCGCGCAACCCATGCTTGAATCTCCTCGCGTCCCTTGTCCGTGATGGAGTAGACTTTGCGGCTCGGACGGTCGTCTTGATGAACGATCTCGACGGTCGCGTACCCTTCATCCGCTAGCTTCGCAAGTGCTTTGTAGATCTGGCTTTGATCCGCTGGCCAGAAGTGGCGGATCGAAACGTCGAAGACTTGCTTGAGCTCGTACCCCGTCCATGGCTGGTAGTTCAGGAAGCCTAGAATTGCGTGCTCTAGGTGTTTTGGACTCGCCATGTCTTCATCCTCCTATATTAGACATCTCCAATAATAGACGCATCATAAACTCTACGCCTGGATAGTCAAGTTGCGGGGTCGTGTTGGGGGGCTGGGTGTGCTGCATCTCGCCGAGGTCTCTGCATCCCTTCTACAATCAGCCTCTCGGATTTCTCGAGCTTACCCGACACCACACGGGCGCTGTTCGACTATCCCCAAGGGTACAGCCCTATCCCCGGGTATACTGAAGCTGTGGCTAGGATCTGAACACAGAGCGAGGCATGCTTGCGAGAAGGCCGTGAGGAAGGTGAGACACGTTGCAGAACGAACCGTTGTCGCTAATGCACCTCACAGAGAAAGAGGTTGGGGAGCTGTGGTCGAAGACCTACAACCGCGAGGGGAAGCCTGATTGGTCCCACATTTTCCCTTACTACCGTGACAATCTTGTGTTCAAGGACAGCATCCAAGAAGTCCGCGGGATCGAGGCGTTCAAGGCGATGTGTCAACGCCTCACGAATCGCTGTCAACAGCTGGAAATGAACTTGCCCTGCGTGCTGAAGCGTGACGGTACGATCTTCATCCAATGGGAAATGACCATGAGATTCAAGCGCTATCCCAGCTCCACACTCTACGGCGTGACGAAGCTCGAGCTGGACGACGAAGGCCGGATTCAGCGTCAGCGCGACTACTACGATCTGTGGGGCGACATCTTCGACAATATTCCATGGTTCGCTCGTCCCTATCGGCGGTTCATGCATCGGAAGTTCGGATAGGAGTCTAAGTGCCCAAGTATCTCAGAGAGTATCGATGGGCAGACATGCGGCAGATGCTCCAGAACAACCGAGCGAAGCAGCGATCGAGTGCCGTCCGTTTGAACGGAAAGAGATGCGTCATCACCGGTTGCACATCAGGTGTCGGCTGGGAAGCGGCGCGGCAACTTGCCGCCCATGGAGCCCAGCTAACGATGGTCAACCGAAACAGAGCCAAGTCCGAGCAAGTCTGTGAGACGCTTCGTGCGCGCTATGGCATCGAGTGTACCTATCATCTTGCGAACTTCGAGGACTTGAGTCAGGTTCTTGAGGCTGCAGATCAGATCACGCGCACCTACGCGCGAATTGATCTGCTGATTAACAACGTGGGGATGCATTCCACCAAGCTTACGAGGACGTCCGCGGGGCTGGAAACCGTGTTCTGTGTGAACCATCTTGCCCCATTCGCGCTCACCTGGAAGCTTCTGGACACCCTGCGCCGCAGTGCGCCAGCCCGCATTCTTCAAGTCAATTCTCAAGGGCATCGTTTTGGGGGATTGGATGTGCGCGACCTTCATTGGGAACGCAGACACTACACGGGGCTCCGTGGATATGGTGCCTCGAAGACGGCACAGCTGCTCACCGTTTGGGAGTTCAATGACAGACTCCAGGGCACTGGGGTCACAATTAACGCAATGCATCCAGGTGCGGTGCGTAGCAATATCGGGGACAACAACGGTCCGCTGTATCGCTGGTACAAGGAGAAGGTTCTCACAAGATCGCTGGCCGATCCGGCGATTTCCGGACAGGCCATTCACTACCTCGTAGCCGCACCTGAGCTCGAAGCTGTGAGCGGTCGGTACTTCAACCTCACCCACCTCGAGAAACCGGCACCGCACGCGCTCGATCGGAAGGTTGGACGTCGTGTTTGGGAGGAGAGTCTGCGCCTGGCAGGATTGGCATGATCCAGATGGAGGGGTGCGCGTTGCGAAACGAGAATCTGCGCAAGAAGCAAGGCTCCGAGACACGCTATGATGCTGTTGTCGTGGGCGGGGGAATGGCAGGGTTGACGGCAAGTGCTTTCCTGGCTCAATCGGAACACAGCGTCTTGCTCTGTGATCAAGCTTCGCAGCTTGGAGGGTTGGTTCAATCGTTCGAGCGCGATGGCTTCGTCTGGGATGCAGGCATTCGAGCCATAGAGGATTCCGGAATCATCTTCCCAATGCTGGGAGCCTTGGGAATCAACGTTGAGTTCCTAAAGAGTCCCGTGTCCCTCGGCATCGAGGATCACGTGATTCCCGTGGAGTCACGCGAGAACCTGGAGGACTACCAAGCGCTCCTTGAGCAGTTCTACCCTGAATGCAGGGAAGACGTGCGCAGGATCGTTCATGTTATTCGTCGGGTCATGAAGCAGATGGATGTGCTCTATGGGATTGAGAACCCCCTATTCAAGGATCTTGCACACGATCGAACGTACGTGCTTCGCGAACTCCTGCCCTGGCTCGGAAAATTCCTCGTGACCATCGGCAGGATCAACCGAATGAACCAGCCGGTTGACGAGTACCTGGAGACCCTCACCGGTTCGCGATCCTTGATCGACATCATCAGTCAGCACTTCTTCCGGAAGACGCCCACATTTTTCGCGCTCAGCTACTTCAGCCTCTACCTTGACTATGTCTATCCCGCAGGAGGAACGGCTGCATTGCCCCACGCCATGGAGTCATATTGCATCGAACGTGGCGTAGATATCCGGACGGAAACCAAGATCGTACAGGTCGATCCGGCAATGCATTCCGTAACGGCAGCCGATGGAGCCCGATTCACCTATCGCAAGCTCATTTGGTGTGCCGATCTCAAGCAGCTGTACAACTCGGTCTGCGTCGATGGCCTTTCGCAGCACGTTCAGCAGAAGATCCAGGAACGCAGCGCACTTGTGAATGCTTCGTCCGGAGGCGACAGCGTCTTTACGCTCTACCTGCCCGTGACGATGAAACCGCAGTGGTTTGCCGAGAGGTCCAATGGACACTTCTTCTACACGCCGTCACGTCGCGGAGTGGGAGCAGATCTGTATGCTATCCTCGATGAATTGCTACGAAGTGGGTCGGAGACTGAAGGAAGTTCTCTCCGCACAAAAGCCCTTGCGTGGGCGCGTCAGTATGCGAAATCCACAACCTACGAGATCTCGATTCCCGTACTCAAAGACCCGTCGCTGGCACCTGCGGGTTCGACTGGACTGATTGTCAGTGTGCTTCTTGACTATGGTCTCTGCGCAGCTGCGCGAAACCACGGCTGGTACGAAGACCTCAAAGGAATCCTGCAGGAAGCGTTGATTGAGACACTAGAGGAGACGGTCTATCCCGGGATTTGTGCTGAGATCCGCGACCCCTTCTCGTCAACTCCGTTGACCATCGAAGCAGCGGCCGGGAGTTCCGAAGGGGCCATCACTGGATGGGCCTTCACGAATCCTGTGATGCCTGCGGTGCATCGTATGCAACACAGCGCCCGCGCCGTCCTTACGCCAATCCCTGATGTCTTGCAGGCAGGCCAGTGGTCGTTTAGCCCCTCAGGATTGCCCATTGCGATTCTCACCGGGAAGCTAGCCGCGGATCGTGTCGCTCGTGGGTTACGCTGGATGCGCAAAGGGAGAAGGGGGACGCGGAGCTGAATTGCAGATGAGTTCTGCGTAGCTGGATTCGTAGTACAAAAGGCGCGTGGGCGTCATGCTACACTGCTGGTGATGCTCGACTGTAGCACCAGGGATGATGTGCGCAAGGCAAAGGGGGTTCTGCCTATGAGAAAGAGGAATCTCTGTATCTCCATCGTACTCCTGCTGAGCATTGTGTTCCTTGGCGCGGGGTTGGAGACACTCGGGCTCAACACCAACCTTTCGGGGACCTGGGTAATGCTCCAGGTCTATCCAAGGATTGCCATATTGCCAATCGTTGGCGAATCCACACAGACAAGTTATGTCGTGCAGTTCGTGAGCATTGAGCAGGATGGGACCTCGCTCGTCATGCAAGATCGCTACTGCTTCACCGTCATTGAGGAGAGCTCTCCGCTTGCTGCAACGGAGATTCCGGATTCATTCATGCGTTCCTTGTCACCGAGTCTCCGCTTTGCCGCGTTGTCAGAACAGGATGGGAGAATGACGTTCGAGCAAGTCAACTACCTCGAAATCCGGGGCGCCGTCCTTGCCAATCCTGAGATCGATGAGCTCCCGACAGATCCGGAAGACAGTCGTGTCATCGACCAAGATGGAGATGGTTTCCCCGGGATGACTGTGCATGTTAACATCTTCGGCCTGTTCCAGGCCCAAGTCTACGTTGTGCAGCGCGTCCAATACGAGCTATCCGGAGAGGTCATCTCTGGAGATCGAGTCGAGGGCTTAATTCGCTGGAATGATGAGCAAGTTGTGCTGGCCGCCACAAGTCCGTTGCTGCTGGCGGAATCCGAGAGCAGACAGGATCCGGATCCCACGAAGCATCGCTTCCTGATGCTACGCGCAAACGATGATTGGACCTGTGAATGGTTGCGCGAGCAATGGCGCGTTGTGTTCGAACTGGAGCCCGCCGACGAAGGCTAGACCCGCCCCCGTCGGCCCCCTTGGAAGCCCTGCATCTGAGGCCCACATGAACAGATGCAAGATTCGCTCACCCCGAAAACCTCTCGATTACATCCGAGAACGCCTCGGCAGCAATGCCCGCACCTCGGCTGTTCAGATGTACGCCATCCAGTGTAAGCCGAAGTCCTCGTCTTGCTGCCATTTCATCAACCCGTCCTGGAGAGCGGAGCAGGATCACATCGCGGGCAATCCCTAGGACGCCGGTGGGGACATAGCTCGAGCTTCCTTTCGCTGGCAGCAAACTCGAGATTTCCTCTCGAAGATCGAGATGGGAAACGCGAGCAAATGAGGAAGCCGTTGCCGAGATCACTTGTCCGAGGTCTGCTAGTCGTCGATTCCATGGATTGGAGAGATCTTCTCCGATGAGAAACGGTGCAACCGCGAGAACGTGCATTGTCTGTTCTAACAGCAATTCAAGGATCCGAAGGTAGTGGTCCCGAAACTCAGCCTCCGATCTCGCTGGAGGCTGACGCATCCATCGTTTGAGCAGAAAGTGGCTGTGCGAGACCTCTGCGAGAACGTCGTTGACCCCAACCCAAAGAATCGCTGCATGCGTATCGTTGGGAACCCCATGCTGTGCAAGCCGTCGATACAGGCTAATGACGGTCTCGCCGCTTCTGCCGCGATTCAGCAGTTCATGCATCGGAAATCGCATCGCAAGCATGTCTAGGAAGGACACACCCGGCACACCTCGGGTCAGGCTGTCCCCAATGCATGCAATTCTCAACTGGCGCTCACCCCCTACGGTTTCATCTCTGCAATGGCGCTCGCTGGTTTCAGAGTATGGAGGATACATCGCTTGAATAAACAGCGTGCTCGTTCCCGAATTGCCTCATTCCCAAACGTCAAGATACGATTGCAGCTCCCTCTAGGCCTGCTTGCCTGCTCCGTGTATGCTAGGTGCTCAACAAGGAAAGGGAGACTCCAAGTGAAGATCCGGGCTCTGATATTCGACTTCGATGGACTCATCTTGGATACCGAGACTCCCCAGCGCGAGTCGTGGAGGGAAATCTACGAAGCTGCGGAGATGCAGGTCTCGGACGAGGATTGGGCACTCCTGCTCGGCACCTCTTCGGAACCCGAAGCTGCCTACGAGCTATTGGAGCGTCATCTCGCGGGGGCCGTAGATCGTCAGGCGTTACAGCTCGTACGAATGCACCACGAACTCGAGCTGTTGGAATTGGAGGTTCCGCTTCCAGGCGTTAGGGCTCGAATCGCAGAAGCCCAAGCCGCAGGTCTACGTCTCGCCGTCGCATCAAGCTCCGAGCACGCATGGGTGGAAGGTTTGCTTCGGAAGCACAAACTGCTCGACGCATTCGATGTTGTTGTGTGTGCGGAGGATGTGTCAGCAACGAAGCCTGCTCCTGATCTCTTCCTCAAGGCGCTCGACTTGCTCCATGTCGCAGCCGAGGACGCGCTGGTATTCGAGGACTCAGTTCACGGAGTGACGGCTGCAAAGGCCGCTGGAATCTACGTGGTTGCTGTCCCTAATCAGGTCACCCGCTGTCTGAAGTTCGAGGAAGCTGATCGGCGCATTGGCTCGTTGGCGGATCATACCTTGGATGATCTACTCGGTCTCGCGCAATCTCGCAGGACATCTAGTGATCCACGATAACAGTTCGAGAGGGCGCACGGAAGGATTCAAGTGCATCCAGCGTCTCGTTTATTGCTTGAGCATCCAAAGAAATCATGTGATCCGCAATGCCTGAGAAATTGAGTCGGTGCTGTTGCGCGAACTCAAGCAAAATAGGCAGTTCAGATCGCAGATGATCCGAACACCCGATAATTTGGGCTTCCTTTGCAAGAATCTGATGATACGTGTCAATGCAAAGCGGTGCGTCTGCCAAGCCGACCAACACAGCCCGCCCTTGGATCCCGAGCATCTCAACGGCTTGCTGCATGGTTTTCGGTAGCCCAATTAGCTCCAACGCGACATCAACTCCTGAGCAACGTTGCTGGATATCCGCCACAGCATTCTTTTCCGAAGCGTTCACAGGAATCGCCCCGAGTTGCTCTGCAAGCTCAAGTTTGCGCGGATCAATGTCTACCGCATAGACCGCTGTTGCACCAAAGAGCTTGGCGAGTTGCACGGCCGAAAGACCGAGACCACCTACGCCAACGATCGCTACGCGTTCTCCAGCTGCCAGTTGCCCTTTGCGCAACGCGTGGAATACCGTTGCAGTGGAACACATCATGATTGCAGCATCCTCGAGCGAGACACCCTCCGGAACTGGGATGGCATTCCAGGCGGGAACTGTGATGTACTCCGCATACCCTCCGGGGATATCCTTACCGATCATCTTGCCTGTTTCACAGAACTGCTCGCGTCCGGATCGGCAGTGATCGCATCGTCCTCAGGGGACAAGATAATGCAGCGCAACATGGGTGCCAACGAGATCGGCTCCCAGACGAGATCCAACGGCCTCGATGACACCGCTGATCTCGTGACCCGGCGTATGTGGCAAGGGTCCGACGGTTCCCAATCCCGAGCGATAGTGTACGTCCGAGTGACAGATGCCTGCTGCCTTGACTCTGACGAGAACCTCATACGGGCCTGGATCCGGAACGGGAATCTCCCGCATCTTCAGTGGTGCGCCAATTCTGATAAGTTGAACCGCTTTCATTGTGCTCACGAGACCTCCGGGCATCTTCTACGGGATGGATGACCACGATCGTACCCGATTCCCGGTTGGAGCGGAGAACGTCCGTCTTGTGAGATCTCCTGGGGCATCGCGGGTGTTTTGAAATCCAAACGCAACGGAGTACGATGCGGGCGGGGGATTCGGTTTCTCGGCAGCGCTTGACCGGGCTTGCGCAAAGCCTCGCCGGGGACCAAGAGGAGCTGGGCATGAGTAAGAAGATCAGTCCCTTGTTCGCCATTGTCGTTCTCGCAATCCTTGCCTCTGGATTGCTGATTGGATTGCTGGGTTGCAGCGGAGGATCCACTCCGACGTCGAGCACGCCTGAGCAAGAAGCCGCTTCGACGTCAGAGCCGGCCGAGGAAACAGCGGCTCTACCGCTTCAGGCAACACCGGTCGTTGACGAGGTTCCTGAACCGAGCACTGACCCGATTCTCTACGCAATCTCTTGGGTACGCGAAGGTGGCGGTGACAACTACTGCGACTCAATGGAGATCCTGCCGGACGGAACCGTGACTGCGACGGCATGTCTTTCCGGAACCAATCTTGGATCGTACGAAGGCACCCTGACAGTAGAGCAGCTTGAACAGCTCACAGCATGGATCGAGCGATTCGCTGCATTTTCGCGAAGAGAGAGCGAGGTATCGCGCGCGGTTCGGGGCACGTTCTTTGAGGGAAAGGGGAGTGAGGTCCCTACTATCGAGGACAAGCGTTCCATCACGTTGTTTGCGGCCACCATCTTCTTTGACCTTACCGGCCTCGAACAGCCTCAGATGTTCTAGACAGCCTGTTCTGAATCAAGTGCTGCGCGGGAAGTGCGCTACCGCGCAGCGCTGCTTTTCCAGCTTTCGCGTTCTTCGGTCATCCTGTAGACTTCCACCATCACGCAGAGAGGATCCCGCAATCATGATCATGCACCGCATCGCTGAGGATTTGCTGGTCTATCGCTTCCCGCCTTTGGAAGGCAAGCATTATGGCTTCAACATCTATGCCCTTCTTGATCCTGACTCAACGGACGTCCTGTTGCTTGATACGGCTTATGAAGCACAGAGCCGGGAAGTACGGGCAGATCTAGAAGCCGCGGGCTTGCGCGTGACACAAGTCATCCTTTCTCATTTCCATCCCGATCACATTCTAGGGTTGGATGCACTGGAAAATGTCTACGTGTATGGCAGTCCCCGCTGCCAGGAGACCCTCGGACTGTACGAGGAAGAAGACAATGCCCAACGCTTTGCCCCTTCTGTGCTCGTCAACGAGGAGGACGCTTGGACCTTTGGCAAGCGAACACTCCAGTTCATTCTGGCACCCGGGCATTCCCCGTGCTCGATGTACACCTTGATCGGCGACGAATACGTGCATGTTGCAGACAATGTGATGACCTCCAATGAGGGTCAGGACATCCTTCCCTGGGCAAGCTTCGAGTTGATTCAGTCGCACATCGATTCACTGGAAACGCTTCGCCTGTTCGCATCTCGAACGTTGCTTCTGAGCCACGGCGTTCAGATCAATGATCCCCGTGTCGCAGAGCAGGCAATCGAAAACCGAATCAGCTACTTCCAAAACATCCTTGCCGGGAATGGCGGAATCTCATTTGAAGAAGCGACCAGGGGATGTACATGCAGCTTTCTCCACTCCGAATGGCTGATCCGAAAAGAAGCGTAGGACACAGCATCGAATACGCTGAGACCGACAAGCTCAAGGACCTCAGGATCTATGATCACCTTGTTTGTGTCTATCTGGGTACGGATATCACGAAGGTCGTGGCCGCGTGGAAAGCGAGCATCCGACTCCTTGAGACAGGGATGTTGCTGGGTTCGCATAATCTCTGACAGATCTGACAAACCACTCGATCTACGATGATGCAAAAAAACGGCGAAGAGGAACGCGTGCAGGTGCGCGCGCACCTTCTGGCTGTTTCAGAGAGGGTTCGAGGTAGTCTGGATACGGTTTGGCAGACACTGGAGAAGCTTGTGGTGAACAGCCTAGCCAGCGATCTTGCTGGCGCTCGCCCTTCTTGGTATGGGTATCCTGCTGGGGGCACAGATTGCGCTCATTCAGGTCTATGGCTACCGCTCGCTTCGTTGGTTCTGTAGGCGCTACGAGCAGATGTTCCGCGCTGTGCCTTCAATCGTCCTCGTCGGTTCTTGATTCCTTCACAGATTGGGGACCCAAGCTCGTATCCCCGGGCTCGGTGCGCCGACAAAGCACCGCTGGGGCGAGGTGGATACACTGAGATACCATGCCCATTGAACTGCCCAAAGAGACATCAGAGCGATTGCAGGCCTCCATCAGGCGTTACCTCCTCGAACAATGGGATCAGGACATCGGTGATCTGAAAGCAAGGCTCTTGGTGGATTTCGTGCTCAAGGAGATCGGGCCAAGTTTGTACAACCTCGGGGTTGGGGATGCCCAAACCCGGATTGCAGAAATGGTCTCCGAACTCGATGCAGTCTGCCACGAACCGGAGATGCGCTACTGAGAGAAGCTGATGCATCTCAACTCGCTGATGCGGTGCTCAAATGCCGGATGGTCCTTCGGGACTCCTCTCCTCTTCGATTGTACGCAATGCGGACGTGCCGTGTCAGCGAGTCGCGCCTGGCCTACCCTTCGAGTAGGAGGTTGGGATGAACGAGACCCTGAGTTTGTTGGGCACGCGGATGTCGCTGCGGCGCTATGCAGATCGGACAATCGTGCCGAAACACAAGGAGCAGATCCTGCAATGTATGCTTCGCGCCCCCACTGCCGGGAACATGATGCTCTACTCTGTCATTGATGTGACAGATCCGTCGCAGAAGGGCAAACTTGCGGAAACCTGCGGCCACCCGTTTATCGCCAAGGCACCGCTCGTACTGCTCTTCCTCGCGGATCTACAGCGATGGCATGACTACTACCTGTCTCATGAGATTCCTGCATATTGTGTGAAGGCGAAACTCGAGTTCCGACCGCCGGATGCCGGGAAACTCCTGATGGCGTGTTGCGATGCGTTGATCGCCGCGCAAAATGCCGCCGTTGCAGCGGAATCGTTGGGAATCGGGTCATGCTACATTGGTGACATCTTGGGCGCACATGATCAGCATCGGGAGATGTTTGGCCTTCCGGACTTCGTACTGCCCATCACGCTTCTGTGCTTTGGCTACTATCCGGATGATCTTGAGCGTAGACAATCCGCTCGTTTTGAGTCCCGCTACATCGTGTTCAGAGATCAGTACCGCAGGCTCTCAGGTTCAGCGTCTGATGCGATGCTTTCAGGGATTCAGGCTAAGTTCGCCGACTTCCTGAGTAAGAAGCAGCGAACGCTTGCCGAGCAGACCTATCGAGGATTCACGCTGGGGGAGACAGCTCTCGAGCAGGCGCGTTCTGTGCAGCAGTGGCTGGAGCCGTGGATGAAGGCAGGCACATTTGTCGACTAGAATAGCAAATCGGCAGACATCCAGGAGGTCCCATGCACAAGAAGAGTCAAGGCCATGAGATCCAAAGAATGCCTGAAGCTTGGGCGATTGATGTTGGCAGGACCCGAGATCGTGCGTATGAAGCCCACGCGATCGGAGCCCTCTGATGAACAGGATCCCGCTTGCACTTCCGAAGGCTTTCGAGTCCGAGCGACTCACGTTGCGCTGTTACCGAGAAGATGACGCGGCTTGGTACTACGAGATGAGTCTACGGAATCGTGCGCACTTGGCCCGGTATGAGTCCGGCAATCTCGTGATGTCGCTCACGGGTCTTGAGGAAACGCGGAAAGCGTTGCTCGACTTGGAGCGACACTGGACCAGCGAGCAGTGCTTGTTCATCGGGTGTTTCGTGAAGGATACGAGCGAGTTTGTAGCACAGCTCTACGTCGGACCCTTCAGTGTCAAACCTCCGGATTACATCCTCGGATACTTCGCGGATGTCAATCACGAGGGTCAGGGCTACGTATCTGAAGCGCTGCGTGCGGTCATCCGCGAGATCTTCGAGCGTCTGGATGCCCATCGCGTGCGCATCCATTGCAGTGCAACCAATATTCGCAGTCAACGTGTAGCAGAACGTTGTGGGTTCACCAAGGAAGGGCACATCCGGCAAGATCATCTCGATCCCGATGGCTCACTCAGCGATACTTTCGTCTACGGGCTTCTGCGCAATGAATACGCTGCGCTAGAATGAATCGGTGATACAATGCCAATCCTCGACATTGAGGTCGTTCTCGCAGCGAAACAGGCGATCGATCCATCTTGGGCTCAATCGATTGCCGATATCGTCGGAGACGTACTGGGAACCGAGTCCGGGCGAACATGGGTTCGCTTGCGTGCGCTCGCGCCGTCGCAATACGCAGAACAGGGAACCGAACCTCCCGCAACACCTCATCCGATATTTGTGTCGATACTCCAGTCGCATCTGCCGGATTTGGAGAGAAAACGGCAGCTTGCCGAGAGGCTTGCCCACGCAATTGGCCGGGTATGCGGGCGTGCGCATGAGAACGTCCATATCCTGTGGCTACCGGAAGGTGTAGAGCGAGTTGCCTTCGGTGGAGCGCTTTTGGAAGGATAGCTGATGGACAAGCGGCACAATGGATTCGCGCGGATGCTCTATTGGTCTCCCCGCATGCTCGCGTTCCTGCTCGCTGGGTTTCTTGTCGCGCTGTCTCTGGATGTGTTCGAAGACGGCTTTGGGTTCTGGCCCACGCTGGCCGCGCTCTTCGTTCATTTGATTCCGGCGTTCGTCGTGTCGATTGCTCTCTGGATTTCATGGAGATTCGAATGGTTCGGAACCGTTGCTTTCTCAGGGCTCGGCATCGCGTACTTTGCCGCATTCGAGGGGTGGCGACACCTTCCGGCATCGCTCCTTCTGACACTGGTTCCTCTCTTGATTGCATTGCTGTTCCTTCTTCATCGGCGGGCGATCCGTCCATGAGTCGGTATCGCTGGATCCTTGTTGACCTCGATGGCACGTTGCTGGACTTTCATCGTGCGGAATCCGGTGCACTCCGCCAGACTGCAGACGAATTCGAGATCAGTCTGTCCAAAGAAGCCGTTGCCTCGTACGCGGCCATCAACGCCGCGCTGTGGAAGGACTTCGAGCAGGGAACGATCACGGCCCTGGGCATTCGGAACGTTCGTTTCGCCCGTTGGCTCGATGCATTGGGTATCGAACGGGAGGCAACAGCCTTGAGCAAGCGGTTTCTTCAGCTGCTTGTGGAGCACTCGACCTTTCTGGAAGGAGCTGAGGATCTTCTCAACAGCCTTCGGGAATCCGTTCATATGGCGTTGATCACGAATGGTTTTGCGGATGTGCAGCGAGGGCGTGTTTCCCGTTTCGCACTAGACCGTTGGTTCGATCCGATCCTGATCTCTGAAGAACTCGGGTTGTCAAAGCCGAATCCCGGCATCTTCGAAGTAGCCCTTCAACGTATGGGGAATCCCGCGAAGCAGGACGTGCTGATTCTTGGGGATTCGTTGTCATCGGACATTCGCGGAGGCGCCGAGTTCGGGATCGATACCTGTTGGTTCAACCCGGAACAGTCTGCCAACAACTCCGATGTCGTTCCAACGTACGAAATCCGCAGACTGTGTGAGGTATCGAGCATCATCGAGACAGGAGCACACGAACATGCCTGACACACTGCGTGATCGGCTGAGGCTGGCATACAGCATGGATGTTGAACGGCGTGATGTCCGAGAGCTTCCCGATTGGAAGCTTGCAGAACGAGGCCGATTTCTTGAGTGGCTCAGGAACGAGGGGCTTTGCAAGCTGCTTGAGATTGGCTCGGGAGTCGGCCGAGATGCCGCCTACTTCAAGGAACATGGGATGCGGATCACGTGTATCGATCTCTCTCCTGAGATGGTTCGATGCTGCCAGCGCAAGGGGTTGGCCGCTCGTGTGATGGATGTTGCCAACCTATGCTTTGACCATGCAACGTTCGATGCCGTCTACTCCATCAATTGCCTGCTCCACGTGCCGAAGGACGAACTACCCGCGGCACTTGCGGAGATCCGCCGCGTACTACGCCCTGGAGGAATCTTCTACTACGGCACGTGGGGCGGCTTCGATCATGAAGGCATTTTCGAGGAGGATCATCTCCAGCCGCCAAGGCTGTTCTCGTTCCACAGCGACGTGGAGCTTCAAAAACTCGCCCGCGGATGCTTCGAGATACTCGAGTTCCGCTCTGAGGCACATCATCCAGAGGAGTCGAGATTCCGGTTCCAGTCACTTCTGCTGCGCCCAATCCCGGCCGATCCGATAATTCACGGAGGGAAGTGAATCATGGAACTGAGAGAACTCGTTGCCACGACGAACATGGCCGACATCGCGTTGATCAAGTCGTTGCTCGACGCCGAAGAGATCACCTACCTGGCACAGGGAGAGCACTTCCATGCCGTGCGTCCTGCACCAGGCTTGGATCCTGTTCGGTTCATGGTGCCGGACGCCGAATTGCATCGCGCACGCGAGGTGCTCAAGGATGTGAAGCTCTCCTACGGTGTGTTCGCAGACTTTCTTGATCGCAACGGGATGCAAAACGAGGCCTCCTAGGTATGGAGCCTCGCATGGCGCGGACGAGCGATTGCGCGCAACTGGCACGTTCGCGCTGGGACGCTCGTGTCGAAGAGGATCGACCTCGCCGCATGTGAACGCTTCTTCCGCCAAGGCTTGGCAAACGGAAATCATGTGTGCTAGGTGGCTCTCGAAGGCTCGATCACTATGTCACACCCCTGCATCCGCGTTGTGCCCATGATTCCGAGCCCCTGCAAAATCGTGGATCGATACGGCTATCTCTCAAATCTCTACACCCTGCCCGCCTGGTGAACCCGGAGCATTGGATCGCTGCTGCTCGAACAGTCGATTGCATCGGCAAAGCAGGAAGAGTCAGAACGCTTGATTGTGTGGCCGAGTACACGGGCAGTTTCCTTCCACCAGCGGCATGGCTTCGAGCTCAACCGACGTGCTGGGACGCACGGTTCGCCTCTACTACGAGCCCAATCCATGGGAACCCTGTCTAGGTTCGCGAGGTCGAATCTGTGCGAGAATCATGCCACCCAGCATGAGCGCGCAGCCAATGAGACCGCGAGAAGATAAGGTTTCCCCGAGCACAATCCATCCTCCGAGCACGGCAAACACAGCTTCCGAACTGAGAATGATGCTGGCACGTGCAGGATCGACGTTGCGTTGTCCAATGACCTGGAGCGTATAGGCGACACCCACAGAGAGGATCCCGGCATAGGCAATCATCCAGCCAGCTTCTAGAATGGAAGCCAGCAAGATTGGCTCTCGAACTATTGCGACTCCGAAGCTCAGCAACGCACAGATCCCGAACTGGAGAATCGCGACAAAGAGCGTACGCGCCCGTTGCGCAAGCCACCCGACAATGTGCACATGAATCGCCCACCCCAATGCGCTTCCCAGCACGAGCGCATCTCCAAGCGCGATCGAGAACGCGCCCATGACGCTGAGCAAGTACAGCCCAATCACCGCGAAAGCGCATCCGATCCATACGAATACCCCCACGCGATGCCGTCGGAATAGGCCCAGCAAGGGCACAATCACCACATACAGCCCCGTGATGAAACCCGCTTTGCCTGCTGTCGTGTACACCAACCCAGTCTGCTGAAGATTCGCAGAGACAAACAACACAACACCAGCCAAGCCCATGGCAGTCCAGACATGGAGCTTCCGAGCCGGGGCGTCCAAAGGGACTCCATGCCTTCGGAACCCAACGTAGAGCGGAACAAGAATCAGGCTGCCCAACGCAAAACGAATGCCGTTGAACGTGAATGGTCCGATGTACCGCATGCCCGCACGTTGTGCAACGAAAGCAAATCCCCAAATCACCGCCGATGTGACAAGCGCTGTTGTCGCGGTGGTTCGTTGCGTTTCTAGGCTGGCCATGGCAACGATTCTATCGTGCACCTGCGGTACATCCACATTCGACGAGTTGGAGCGAGGATCGTTCCGCTCTACTCTAGTAGATACTGAAAGATTCGACGGAACTAAGGAGGCTCCCAATGAGGCAGATGCGGACCGGATGGATGGCGCTAGCGATGGTCCTCCTAATTGCGTTGGCAGGTTTCGGGAAATGTTGGGTTGAAGTCGAGCCAAACGATGCCATGGAGGTCGCAGACTACATGGGCGAGCTGCCTGGGAGTTCGTGTTTCGAGGGGCAGATCGAGGTCGTCGGTGATGCAGACTATTTCTACTTCACGCTCACGTCTGCACGCTGGGTCAAGATCGAGACGACAACGAACGAAGACACAGAAATCGCGCTCTTGGATGCGCTTGGCACGCTCCTCGCGCAAAACGATGATCTTGCAGTCGATGTGTCCTCGAGCTACATCAACATGTTCCTACAGCCAGGCGATTATTATGTCGCCGTCGTCGAGCACGGAAACGACAACGTGATCTACGATTATACGTTGACCGTTGCTGCAGACCTCTGCGTCTTCGAGGTCGAGGACAACGATACCGTATCGCTTGCCGACAATCTCGGGAATCTCCCTGGAGAACTCTGCGGATACGGCACCATTGGCGTCATCGGAGATATCGATTTCTACTACTTTACGGTCACATCATCCCAGTGGGTGGAGATTCAGACCGTTACTGACGAGGAGACGGAGATCTCGTTGTTCGACTACGTAGGAAACCTCATCGCCCGAAACGATGACGCTGCCATTGATGTCTACAGGAGCTACGTGTCGGTCTACTTGGACCCCGGAACCTACATGATTGCGGTATTCGAGCACGGAAACGACAACGTGATCTACGACTACACGTTGTCCGTCATAGGGGAAGCTTGCGTATTCGAGATCGAGCCCAACGATGACAGCAGCTTGGCGAATGCCCTCGGATCTCTTCCTGGGTCCCTGTGCACTGCGGGCGCGATCGATGTGGTCGGAGATCTTGACTATTTCACGTTTGAGATGCATTCCCCAGCGTTCGTCGAGATCTACACAACGACAGGCGGCGACAGTGAGATCGCGCTCTTCGATGCGGACGGTAACACGATTGCCATCAATGACGATGTAACTGCTGGAGATTCCTCCAGTTGGATCGGGCAGGATCTTGCCCCAGGAACTTACTACGTCGCCGTCCGAGAATTTGGAAGCGATGGGACGATCGATACCTACACACTGAACCTCGACGCGCTCTAGGCACGTTAGGCACTTCCGTGAAAGTGCGTCCGGGCGGCGAGTTTGCCGCCCGGACGCTTTCGATCTACGGAGGATGATCGGTCAGTCGACAGCATTCGCCGCATTCACTCGTCCGTGTCCGAAATACGGGTCTTGTCCGGGCTTTCCGAGATCGTCAGCGGACTTGCGAAGCTCACGCTTAAGGTGCGATGGCTTCATGTTGCCACCGTTCTTCTCGAGGATGAGTGCGGCAACACCCGCTACATGGGGTGCAGCTTGACTCGTGCCTGCATACCATGAATACCACTGGCCGTTCGAGCAATTGAGCACGAAGTCCCACCAGTAGTTGGGAACCGTTGGATCGAAGTTGCCGCCGGGTGCGGCAAAGTCAATCTGCGGGCCGTAGTTGGAGTAGACGGCAAACACATCCAAGTCGGTCATCGGATCAACTGCCCAGCCAATGGGTCCCGTTGCTGAGACAACGATCGTGCCACCCACATCAGAGGGCACGTGCATCCATCCGGCATCGCCCGTGCCATCCATGGAGTCGTTCCCCGCACTTGCAACCAGCAAGACGCCCTGCTGCTGGGCGAAGTTGACCGTCTTCTTCACCAGGTTCACGAACTCGGCAATCTCACTTGCACCAATGTAGACGGGTCCTGCGTCGGTCATCACATAGCCGTTGTGCGACATGTAGGCACCCAGGCTCATGTTCACCACATCCGCATCAATGGCCACTGCGTGGAGAATGCCCTCAAGCAGCCACCCAAAGTTCCCGCCACCGGAGCCGTCGAGCACCTTGATGGCGACAATCTCTGCATTCGGCGCAACACCAATGACGCCATAGCCGTTGTCTGCTGCCGCGGCAATGCCTGCAACATTCGAGCCGTGTCCGTCATAGTCATCGATGAGCGGCTCGTACGGTACGAAGGACGCCGACAACGTGGCATTTAGGTTCGGGGCAAGGTCAGGGTGCAACGGATCGATGCCTGTGTCGAGAATGGCGATCCGGACGCCCTCCCCAGTGTAGCCCGCATCCCATGCACCTGGAGCGTCAATCGCAAGCATGTCCCATTGGTAACCGAAGAAACCCTCATCCTCGCCGATGTGCTCGGCTGAGAACTCGATCGCTTCGATCTGCGGTAGCCACTCGGCATAGACGTCCGGAATGAGTGCATCGAAGCCTTTGGCCCCCTCGATTGCAGCCGCGAATTCCGCATCGCCCGAGACGAGGACTGCATCGATTTCCTCCAGGATCGAGCGCACCGTCCCACCGTAGGATGCAATGGTTGCCTCGATGTCATTCGGCAGCTTTTTGAACGCAACGATGTAGTCCTCAGCAGGTGTCTCCGACATCGGATTCAGAAGCGCATCCTGCCCCATCCACTGAACACAACCTCCAAGCAAAAGTCCCAGAACAACCAGAGCACCGACAGTCAACACAGCACGTTGATTCATCATGCCTCCTTTGTCTTCCAAATCCAGCATCCATCGCGTATCACAATATAGCCCCAAACACCTACCAAGCCAACCTTATCACTATAGCACAGACCGCGGTGCGCTGTAATCCGCACATCTTCGTTGATAGCAATCGTTGCCACATAAGCAGCATGTCAAGGAAGATGGCTGTCTTGCTCGCGAGTCTCGTTCCTCCCTAGGGAGATCGCATCTCAGGGACCGATTGCACAAGCAGATCGAGTGACCATAAGACACAGCTCTTGATGAACGACCACGTCATCGTGTTCCCTCGCTCCGGATGTGGCCCCGTGAGCAGGACCCATCTGTCCCTGTGCCGGAACAACAAGGCTGCACATTCTTGGAGCAGACCGCAAGCGCCCCAGCCTGACGAGAACACGCGCATAGCAGGACGTCTAGCAGGGGTCGTTTCCCGTAGAACACGCGCGTTTGCACACTCCAGTGCGGTACTAAGACTGGAGATTCAACACGTCGTCCGCAATGTTCGCCGCATGATCACCGATTCGCTCCAGGTTGTGAAGGATCTCGACAAAGCGAACTCCAGCTGAAGGTCGACAATCGCCTTCCTTTAGCCTGCGCAGGTGATTGGCTTTGAACTCCTTCTCCAAACGGTCGACAGTGTCTTCGAGAACGAGTGCTTCCCTGGCCCGTGCGGCATCCTCGTTTCCCAGAGCACAGATTGACATCTCGTACAGGGTCGTCGCCTGCTCAAAGAGCATGTCCAGATCCTCAAGCGCGGTCTGACTGAATGGTTGTCCCGACTTGAAGGAGGCGAGCGCCCGTTGTCCAATGTTCACTGCCTGATCGCCCACGCGTTCCACGTCTCCCGTAACATGCTGCAACGCATGCAGCACGCTCTCCTCGCGCGCAGAGAGACCCTCGACAGAGATGCGATCTAGGTAGGACCCGATGGCTCGCTTCAGATGGTCTACTGAGTCTTCAATTTCGAAGATCGCAGTGATTGTGCTTCGGCTGTGGTTGAGCAAGCCTTGGTGACATGCTCTGACCATTGTGGCAGACATCTCCGCCATGCGCATCAGCTCGTGTCTTGCCTGACTGAGGGCGAACGAGGGTGTCTCAAGGAATTCCTCACCCAGATACTGCGGCATCGCGGTCGCATGCCGTTCCTTGCCTCGCACGAGTTTTTCGACGATCTTGACAAGCAATCCAACGATGGGAATCAACGCAACACTAACCGCAACATTGAAGAACGTATGCGCATTGGCAATCTGGCGAGGCAGTGCTGTTGAGGTTGCTGCGACAAGATTCGCCAACCATGGAACCAAAGGAATGGCAGCGGCGACACCCAAAGCGTTCACGAAAAATTGGGCCGTAGTCAGCCTCCGTGAGGAAAGCGACGATCCGATGGAGGCAATCTGCGCGGTCACAGTGGTCCCGATGTTCGCACCGAGGATCAGTGCAATCGCCGCTGGCAGCGTCAGGACCCCTGCTGCGCCCATGGCGATCACAATGGCTGTCATCGCAGAAGAACTCTGAATGACGGCAGTAACAGCAGCACCAATAAGGACACCGACAAACACATTGGAGCCACAGGATTCAAGCAGCCGAAGCACCGGACCTGAGTGTGCGAGACCTTGGAGTCCCCCGGACATGATGTTCATGCCGAGAAACAACAGCCCGAATCCGAGGATGATGCGCCCCACATCACCGCATCGTTTCCCCCGGAAAACCTCGGACAGCAGGAATCCAACGGCAATGATTGGCAGATAGTACCGGCCGATCTTGAAGGCGACAATCTGTGCGGTAAGCGTCGTGCCAATCTCTGCCCCCAGCATAACTCCGATGCCTTGCGCCAGCTTCAACGCTCCAGCATTGATCAACTCAATGAGAAGAACCATGGTCATGCTGCTGGATTGCAGAATGCCCGAAGTAACTGCTCCGACAATGACTCCGCGGTAGGCTTTCCCTGTCAGTCGCTCAAGCAGCGCCTTCATACGTTCGCCGATGGCTCGTTTCAATGCGCTGCTCAACATGCGAAGCCCGAACAGAAAGAGCGCGAGACCACCAGCTGCGCTCATAATGATGGCGCCGATTCCCATTCTCCCCCCCCGAGATAGAGCGTTGCCAGTGATTTTGTTAGATCATGCCGGCTCTATCCAGTTCCTGAGAATCTCAATCCTGAGAGTTCCCGCGCACCATGAGCCGAAGCTTGAATGCTGGATCACCAATCTCTGCTTCCTAGGCCACTCGGAAGCCCCGGCGTTGGCTGAACGCGACGTTGTCATAGGTTTCGGTTTCCAGATCGCAGGGATTGCCCTCTCGTTCAGAACGCGCCAGAGTCGGCACAGAATAGGCTTCCTTCAATCCTTTGGCATCGGGCTTCAGGAAGGAACGCCCAGCGCCCATGGGACCTATGTGATTCGCGCAGAACCTTTTGGTGAAGCTTGTCGATCCGCTTTGTGTCCTTGAGGAACCGACTCCGTGACGACGCAGACATTGGGAACCTCGTTCGCATCAATCCGAAGCCTGTGCGAAGCATTGTCCAGAGTGTGGAGCGCTCCATGTCAGGCAACGTCCAAGCGGCAACTCCCTGGCAGCCAAATCTGTTTGGGCCACGCCAGAGCGATTGCATGACGCACCTTCGTTCTTCAATGTCCGGAAGCAGAGTCCGCCACATCAAATCATTCTCAAAGGCTACAGCAGGATATCGCTCGCTGGACCTTTGGAGACGCGCTTGTGCGAAACCCTGGGCACGTGTACCTGTCCATGCATCGGACCTATCGCCTCCTTCACAAGATTGCATCGGTTGCACACTGCTACGATATGTTTACTGCTGCTTCGCCCCTGATTGCGAGAGAATGAAACTGGCAATCTGCAGGAGAACTGTGCTTCTCGGATCAGCAAGCTCGTACAGAATCGATTCATGTGTACACTCAGCCGCGACAACCAGCGTCGCACCAACCCCTGCGTTTGCGAGCGTGTTCATGAACACACCAATGTCATCCGCCTTGCGACCTGAGAACTCGCCTGTCGAGATGATCAACATCGGCGGAATACCCTTCCCGGGAGCTACATGCGCGCTTGGCGCGATGTCGTTCCAGGCTTTTTCGGCATCGGCAGTAGAGGCACCCCAGGGGTCTAGGAGCGATCCCGGACTGTCCTGCTCTGAGGGATTGAAAACATCGTTATCCAATAGGATCGTTCCTCGAAGGATTCCCAGATCACATGACTGCAATTGCAGGTACTGCTCGTCCGTAGACACAAGCGCTGCCAGATGCGCACCTGCGGAGTATCCAATCACAAACAGCCGCTCGGGATCTCCGTGAAATCGCGCTGCATTTGTGTGAATCCATGCGATCGCAGCAGCTACATCATCAACCGATCCTATGGGAGCACGCCCAGGTGTCACCGTATAGTCAAACACCGCAAATGCGATCCCCATTCTTGAGAATTCGTGCGCAAGCCAACCCGCGTTCGCCCGCCCTCGTCCTCCAGCAGACACGAAGACAAGAACAGGCCGTATCCCTCGCGTTTCGCAGGTGTAAACATCGACACGGGCTTCTCTGAACGTCAAGCAAGAGGGCTCGCACTCCGCAGGTGACGCGAGAACACAGACTGCAGCCAGCAAGACGAAGATCGCGAGAGTGCCTCGTCTAAAGCTTGTTCGTAGCGGTACTTCAATGTCTTTCGCCATCTTGACCGCATTCTTGGTGCATTGAGTCTCAATTGCGTCTCTTGAGGCGATGCGTGCGGATTGCACGCGCTTCCGTAATTCCAGGTACAATCCGGACACCTACGGAGAGTGGGGATGGTACCTAGATGACCCGATACCGGCTGATCTTGAATCCAGCTGCAGGCGGAGGCACTGCAAGAGCACTTGTGCCTCGCATCGAGCAACTGCTCCGCGAGCTGGGCTTGGAACACGAACTCGTGCTGACAGAGAAACCTTGGCATGCTGCCGAACTCGCGCGGATCGCTGCTTCTGAAACGGATGTCGTCGTTGCCGCGGGCGGCGACGGTACCGCCAACGAGGTTCTCAACGGGCTGCTAAAAGCCAAGGATGAAGGCCATACCGCGGCCATGGGCGTGCTCTGCATCGGACGCGGGAATGACTTCGCTTTCGGTATGGGAATCCCACACGAACTCGAAGCCGGTTGTCGTACGTTGGCTGCGGATCATCGTCGGAGGATCGATGTAGGGTTCGCGCGAGGCGGTGACGATCCAGACGGACGCTATTTCGGGAACGGAATCGGCATCGGTTTTGACGCGGTCGTCGGATTCGTTGCCGCAAGGCTCAAGAGGCTTCGCGGGTTTGCTGGCTACTTCGTCGCAGCCATCAAGACTATGTTCATCTACTTCACAGCGCCTAGAGTCACGATTGAGTACAGCGGCCAATCGCTGGATCTGCACGCATTGATGGTGTCTGTGATGAACGGACGAAGAATGGGCGGCGGGTTCATGATGGCGCCCCATGGTTGCCCAGATGACGGGTCACTCGATCTTTGCATTGCACGTCAGGTAAGCCGCCCGAAGGTTCTCTACCTGATCGGTCGCTTCATCAAGGGTACACAGGAGAGCCATGAGGCCATCCATACTGCGCAGACGAAATCCATCACGGTCACGGCAACCGAAGGAATCCTTCCGGCACATGCTGACGGGGAAACGCTTTGCACAGAAGGCAAGCACCTAGAGATTCAGCTCGTCCCTCAGGCCATTGATATCGTCTGTCAACCGGACGGCGGCTCGCCGTGAGTCGATGCTGGCTCTGGATTGTGGATGGCATTGCACGTCTCTCCACGCGCCTCATGTTTCGAGTGGATGCACAAGATCTCGAGCTTATGCCAAGGGATGGACCATTCATCCTCATCTCCAATCACGTAACGGAACTCGAGGTCTTGCCGCTTCGGAAGCTCCTGGGCTCAAGAAGCGTTCACACATTGGCCAAGGCTGAGTCGTGGGATAACCCCGTGTTGGGACGCATCCTTGACCTGTGGCATGCCATCCCTATTCGTCGAGGGGAATCGGACATGGCCGCCTTGCGTGCCGCACTTCAGGTACTCAAGGATGGGAAGATTCTCGGGATCATGCCTGAAGGTACAAGGAGCCACGATGGAACGTTGGGAAGAGGCAATCCCGGAATTGCCATGATCGCGCTGAAGTCAGGCTGTCCCATCGTTCCTATGGCCTTTTGGGGGATCGAGAATACGAAGAAGAACCTTCGTCGACTCCGCCGTACCGATTTTCATTTCCGTGTCGGCGAGATGTTCCACATCGAGCGACCGGAAGGGAAGCTCACACGTCACGATCGCCAGGCACTAGCAGATGAGATCATGCTGCGCGTAGCGGCGCTATTGCCCGAGAAGCATCGCGGAGTCTACGGTACGTTGGGCTCCCTAGGTACGCCATCCTAGTTGGCACAGCCCGGATCCGTGTCCGGAGATTGCGTCGCATCCTTCTCTTTGGGTAGCCGTGTCACAGTATCATAGACGACCATAGTGCTTGCGGCCTGTACAGGGCCGAGAAACAGCGTTCCACTCAGTATCGCGAGCACATCAACAGCCCAACGCGGGAACCCCAGTTTCAGCACGTACAGGATCGCAACACCGACGAGCACGAGCGCCGGAATCGCAAGCAGCAAGCCAATGCCAAACAGTGTCCCCCGAACGCCTCGCGTGAGCGCCGTGCTCTCGGACAGCGCCGTCGTGCTTCCGATCCGGCGGTTCCTTCGTGCTGGATCGAGGAATCGGATCGGAGCGAACGACATCATCAAAGCAACAAGAATGCCAGGCACAACGAGCAACATCATCCCCAATGCGATGCCTAAGTTGATGAGAATGGATGCGCCCGCAATCGATCCCCATTGCGGGACGCCCGCAAACAAGTCTCGTACCGACGTCGGCTCTCCGCGTACCGCGAGCAGGGCAATCAGCTGCTGTCCCGCATACAGCGGAGCGAGAATGAGCATCGTCGCGATCGTCTCCATCAAGATCAATGAATCCGGGACGAGAAGATCGATCCCTTGTTGAATTGCGAGAATGATGATCCAGGCACCCATCATCACCGGTAGATTGCTGGCGAACGTGTCAAAGCCCCTCCTCAGGCAATCCCAAGGTCTCATTCGATGTACATGTTCCTTATCCCTTGAACCTCAAGAAGATCGTACGGTCTGCAATCCACAGGCCCAACGAGAGGCAACGGTTCGCGTAGCACAGACGTGGCCCGCAGATCCTATTCGTCGAGCATCCTTCGAACGGCCTCAGCCAATGCGACCTGCGTCCGTGCATCGAGCCAGGCAAGGAGCTTCCGCCAGGCAAACGGAATGCCAATCGCCAACATCAAGGCGACCAGCCCCCATGCAGATGCAGTGATCAGTCTCGCAATTCCTTCCACGTATGCCCCCTTGGGTTCTTGGGTGTCTGGTTACATCAGTCTTCATGAAGGCTTGCCGTTCGTCAACCCCGCTTGTCTCCATCAAGAGAAAGGCGGGAGAGCATGCGCCCTCCCGCGATGGACAGCCGAGATCCATACCCATTCGGAGACTACATCAGTCCGACTTGGACGTTCCGGAAACGGGCAGGTGCTGTGCCATGGCCTGTATGTGCCGTCTGCCCGGGCTGGCCCTTCCCACAGTTGGGTGTTCCCCAAACGTTCCAGTGGTCCGCGTTGCAGATGGCGTCGCATCCGCCCCAGAATTGCGGTGTGATCCCGGTGTAGGTTGCGTTCTTGACCATCTGACCAATCTTCCCATCCTTGATCTCGTAGGCAAGTTCGGTGCCAAACTGGAAGTTCAGCCGCTTATCGTCGATCGACCAGGATTTGTTGGTCAGCATGTAGATGCCGTCCTTCGTATCCGCGATCATCTCATCCAGGGTGCAGTCCCCAGGCATGAGACTGACGTTGTTCATGCGGATGATCGGCACGCGATTCCAACCGTCCGCACGCATTGTCCCGTTCGATCGCTCCGGCGCATTAGGATGCGTCTTGCGTAGCTGTGATGCGGACTCGCGAGACGTAAGGTATCCCACAAACATGCCCTTCTTGACGATGTCAGTGGATTGACCCGGAACGCCTTCGTCATCGTATCCGTACGTGCCCAATCCGCCCGGAGTTACAGCATCCGCAACGATGTTCACGATCTCGGATCCGTATCGGAAGGCACCGTACTTCTCTGTCGTCAGAAAGCTGGTTCCTGCATAAGCAGCTTCGGTGCCAAAGACCCGGTCAAGTTCGATGGGATGCCCACAGGATTCGTGTACCTGCAATGCAAGTTGCGGCCCGTCAAGAATCAGTGTCGTCGTCTTGCTCGGACATTGTGGCGCGGACAGAAGCGCAACAGCTTCCTCGGCAGCTTGACGGGCATTCCCTGGTAGATCCCATTGCTTGACAAACTCGTACCCGGCAGTTCCTTGATGCCGTCCGAACGAGTTGGGATACGAGCGTTGCTGCATCTCACCTTCGCCCACGGCGCGCACGACAATGCCGAGCCCTGACTCGATGAGCTCCTGCTCAATATAGCTGCCTTCAGTACTCGCGAACGTCTTGGTTTCCCGAAGAAATCCCATGCTGCTCTCGGCAACAGCGATGCCCGCGACTCCTCGCGCTTCCTTGTCCGCAGCGGAGAGTTCGTCGAGCTTGTCCTCAAGCGAGACCTCGAAGGGATCGATTTCGAACGGCGTCTTGTAGACATCAATGTGCGTTTCCGGAGGACCGATTTCAACATCGTGCTCCTTCACCAAGGCACTTGCCTTGGCAATCGTCACCGCTTGCGCGGAAACGCGCTCGATCTCTTCCGGGTTCAGTCGATTACTGCTCGCGAATCCCCAAGCTCCGTCAGCAATGACTCGGATGCCAAACCCGAAGTCATCATCAAGAGAGAGGGTCTGCACGACACCGTTCTTTACGGTGATGTTCTGATTCTCGCGGCGGACAATGCGGATATCCGCATACGTCGCCCCGTTGCCTTGTGCGATATCCAGCGCGCGTTCGGTGTATTCACGCATCTTGACTCCTCCTCTCCTGACTAGAATTCCGTTGCGCCCGTGAATTGGAACCCTTCGACCTTGGCTGCAGGAACGCACGCGGCCAGGTTGCCGAATCCGAGCTTCACCGTGGTTTGCTGGCTGCTAAGCGTTGCATGGCTGAGCGCATCGAGGATTGACTGCGTGAAACGCAGATTCTTCAGCGGTTTGGCAATCTTGCCGTTCTCGATCAGGAAGGTCCCGTCCCGCGTCATGCCGGTCAGGATCGCTTTCACGGGATGTACAGGATTCACGTAGTGAAATCGCGTCACAAAGATGCCTCGCTCAGTCGATGCAATGAGTTCTTCCTTCGACAGTTCGCCGGATTGCATGACAAGATTGATGGGGATTGGACCCGTGGTGTTCGGTAGGGGGAGTGCATGCCCCGTCGAACTCCTACCAGGCTCTCGCGCGGCGGTGAACGAATCGTAGACTGCGTTTCGTGCCACACCGTTCTCCATGAGAAGCGTCTTTTGCTTCGGCACACCCTCGAAATCGAAGGGGATAGCAACCGTGCGAGGATCCATTCCGTCGTCCCAGATGGTGATGTTGTCTCCAGCCAGCTTCTCGCCGATGTGTCCCGACATGAAGCTGCGGCCTTCCTGGACGGCTAGGCCACTGAATCCAAGATACCCAAGGAAGAAGAGCATCGTCGCGACCGCGTCCTCTTCCAGGATTACGGTATACGGTCCGGGGTCGATTGCCGTAGGATGCTTGCTCTTGAGCGCCTTGTCCATCGCGATGCGCCCAACGGCGTTTGTGTCGAGATCGTCTATGTTCTGCGCTGTACCTGCCCCATAGCCGGAGCTGTCATCCGACATGATGACAGTCATCATATCTGCGAGCGTTCCGCAGTGATAGGCAAGCACACCTTTGGAGTTGGCAATCAGTGTCTCTTGGACGTCCGTGGAGAGGGCACCGGAGGCAATGAGTTCGTTGTCGCGGGATGCTTGAAGTACCATGCCCACGCTCTCCGCGCGGCGGGCGGGACTGCATGCCGCGGTTGGTTCAGCATACGCATCGACCTCTGGAATCGCCTGTGGTTCGGGCAACGGTGCAATGCTCTGGTTCTCTTGCTGGTATGATGCGATCCTCTCGGCCTTCTGCACAAGCTTCAGGATTGACGCTTCCCGAATGTCGTTGCTTGACGCGACGCCGACCCGCTTCCCAGTGATCGAGCGGATGCGCACGCTAATGTCGGTCTCTGAGACGTTCTGATGGATCGTGTTGGCGGCAAACCTTGTCAGTGCTGCATCTTGCGCATTGATGAGCACTTCTGTTTGATCTGCCCGGGCCGCGCTCAGGGCAAGTTCCGCAATCTCCTTGAGCCGCGCTTTCCCTACCATATGGGCCCCCTTTCTGAAGCAACCATGGAGTTCAATCGTATGGCGGATCCCCTACTGTACGGTTCAATCTCCGACAAGTAGCGTACTGGCGAAGCAGCCGACCCGCAATCCTACTCGTTTGCCGTCGGCAGTGTGAACGAGAAGCGAGCACCTCCATTCGGCAGGTTCTCAGCCCACATACGACCCCCATGTGCCTCGATCAGTGCCTTGGCAATCGGCAGCCCTAGCCCAGTTCCGCTCTCGGATCCCGTGCGTTCCTGGTCCGCGCGGAAGAATCGGTCGAAGACGTGATCGAGATCCTCCTCCTTGAGGCCAGGGCCAGAGTCGCTGACAGAGATTCGAATCACATCCCCGGCGTCTCGCTGTGCGAGCACTCGCAGGAGTCCTCCTCTAGGCGTGTGGCGAAGGGCGTTGGAGAGCAGATTGAGAAGCACTTGCTCGATGCGCTGGCGGTCCGCAAGGATCGGGGGCAATGCGCCGGGAACATCGGCCTCCAACTGGAGTTGCTCGTCTTCGATCTGGACACCGATCGTCTCGAGAATCGTCTCAAGAATCTCTCCAACCTTGCATGGAACGGGGTTCATGGACAACCTGCCAGCATCGGCAAGCGCAAGCTGGTGTAGGTCGTTCACCAATCGGGTCGTCAGCAGAATGCGCTCGTGCAGTGCGGTTAGCGCTTCTTGGCTGGGTTCGATGAGTCCGTCTCGAAGGCCTTCGATCGTTGTCCGAATGGCAGTGATCGGTGTACGCAGCTCATGGGAGATGTCGGCGATCATCTGTTTCTTGGCTCGTTCGGACGATGCAAGACTCGTCAACATCTCATTGAAGGACATCGCCAACCTTCCCAGTTCATCCGAAGATTCAATGTCGATTTGCTGGTCGAATCTTCCCGTGGCAACTGCTCGCGACGCATGATCAAGCTTGCGAAGCGGTCCGGTGAGCTGTCGAATCAGGAAGAACGCCAGTAGAATCGCCGCGATCCCAGCCGTGAGCCCAGCCAGCCAAAGAGAGCGTTGCGATCTGCGCAGATAGGCATTCTCCACTTCCAAACCGACGAAGAACCGCGTAGAGAGGAAAGTCCATTCTCGTCCGTCCGGCGAGGAAAAGGGGATTCCTAGTTGGAGGAGATCTTCCTCGAGCCGCTGCCCGAGACGAATCCTACGAGGGTCGGGCGTGAACACAACCTCGCCATGCTCATCAGCAATTGCAGCTGGAAGCTCCGTTTGCGATTCCGTCAGCGCTTCAAGCAGGGATTCCATGTCCCCAAACCGCAGGAAGGCAAACCGAAAGCTGTTGAAAAGCGCTCGATCCTGCGCTGAGTTCCGACCAGATGAGAACTCGCTGAATGCCCGGTTCATGGACAGGTTGATGTAGAAATAGCCCGCCAACGTCGTAAACCCAATGATGATAACAAAGGTCGTCATGAGCTTTGCGCCAAAAGAGAAGTAACGCAGCGGGTTCTTCATGCGCCTCCTTCTCGATCCAGTTTGTAGCCAATGCCGAATACCGTTCGGATGATCGTGGGATTGTGCGGATCTTTCTCGATCTTCTGACGCAATCGCTTGATGTGAGAATCCACGGAGCGCTCAAATCCACTGTAGGCTTCTCCGCGAACGGCTTCCAGAAGCTCGAGCCGTGTGAATACGCGTCCGGGCTGGGACATGAGGAACCCAAGTAGATCGAATTCCATCGCTGTCAGATCGATCGGATCGCCGTGAATTGACACCTGATGTTGCTGTTGATTCAATCGCAACACCCCCACCTCGAGGGTTTGGCGGGATCCCCCATCTGCACGGCGTAGAACGGCTCGAACGCGGGCTTCCAGTTCGCGGGCACTGAACGGTTTGATGATGTAGTCGTCTGCCCCTTTCTCGAGGCCTTCGATGCGATCGTCCTCGTCAACTCTCGCCGTGAGCATGATGATTGGGACATTCGCTTTGGCGCGGACATGCTGTGCCACGGAAATACCGTCCAACTTTGGCAGCATCCAGTCCAGAATGATGAGATCGGGTTGATGGGTTTCGAATTGTGCAATGGCCTCGCGGCCATCATAGGCAACCACAATCTCAAAGTGCGAAGCCTCAAGGTAGCTTCGAACCGACTGAACAACCCACGGCTCATCATCCACGACTAGGATTCGTTTCGTCATGATTCCACGTTCAGTATAACGGCTGCACGCTGTGAAACGCCCGCCCGTTCTCATTGGCACGCTGCCAGCCTAGGTGGCCGAGAGCTCCGAGGGGAAGCGCCGCGCCCGAAGGCGCGGCGCACCACAACAAGGCGATCCTCCAAGAGGCTGCCTACTGCAACGCTTCAAGCTTCAGTTCCAGGATCTCCGAGACCTGCTCGAGAACCTCGAGGAGTTCAGCCGAACCCGTTCCCCGGAGCAGTCCGAGATGGTCGCTCTGGAATCCCTGATCGCTTCGGGTCCTCATGCTGGACCCCATCGCCACTCGATTTGCTTGACCTCGAATGCCCCCACCGACTTCGAGTCCCGGGCTGTCGAAACGCTCGTCAGATCCATCGGAGGTGCGTTCTTCAAGCCTTTCGAGCCGCTCCAATCGTGCTTCCGGTACTTCTCCATCGACGCTCTCGAGTCTCGCTCGTACGGCTTCGCGCATGCCTTCCGGCAGCGCTTCGAAGCGTTGTCCTCGGGTGCCGCGCAGTCCGCGGGCGTCCTGCGGAAGGCCATATTCTCCAGGATCGCGGTCCACGCCGCGCGCCTGCATTTCCTGCATGCGCCCGCGCATTGCCTGTTCCAGCATCTGGCGCTCCATGTCCACTTCAGCATGCTGCCCTCGACCGATCCCTCTGCGTTCGATCATCAAGCCTTGGCGGGTGCCGGATATTGCTTGGATTCCCATTTTCAGCTTGCTTTGCAGGGCTTCTCGAATCACTTCGCCCTGGTTGATGGACAACAGATCCTTGGCACCATCTAGAGCTTCTGCTGCGGAGGCACGCAGTATGGTCGCTGCTTCGGCCTGACTTTCTCGGAATGCAGCCAGTCGCTCATCCAGTTCCTCGCTCGAGCCGTTGAAAGCGATCATATCTTCTTCGAACTGGGTCTTGAGTCCTTCCATCGCCTCCTTCTCGGCTAGGAGGCCGTCGATGAGATCCTTCAATTCGATCATCTGCTCCTGAGAAAGCTCCAGACGGTTGACGGTCACAAGCATCCCGAGATCGACCGCTCCTTCTTCCGATCCGTTTCTTGAGCCAAGCATTTGCGTGCTGGCCGGGATAGCAATCAGCAACCCCGCTACGAGCACTAACGAGGCGATCCTTGCTGCTTTGGTCTTCATGTCATGTCCCCTTTCGTATCCTCTTTCGCTCGTACGATAGCGCGTGGCCATGAACACCCTTCGCCAAACGTGTGGCAACCATGTGAAGTTGCCTGCAAGCCGCAGACTTCAGGACTTGAGCCGAATCCACACCTTCTTCACCGTTGCACACGTCGCATTCACTTGCCATTCACGAGGCATTCACGGGTGAACAGTACAAATCAGGACACGACATTCACGAATCAGGAGGATGCGATGGGACGAAGGAAACTTGGAATCGCGGTCTTGCTCCTCCTCTCCGTCGGATTGCTGATCGGCGGCATGCTTGTATGGGAGCCCCTTGCGAAGCAAATGGAGGAGACCAAAGAAGAGATCCAGCTACCCGCATGGGCGAACGTTGAGTTGGTAGACGCCGTGTCTGGTGAGACCTTTCGGATTGCCGATTTCGCGGGCCAGCCAATCCTGATTGAGAGCTTCGCGGTCTGGTGTTCGATATGTCTTCGGCAGCAGCGCGAGATGCAGCGTCTCAGTGAGTTGGAGGGTGGATCCGTGATTCACATATCGCTTGACACCGATCCCAACGAGGATTTGGACAAGGTTCGTGCGCATGCTCTTCGACATGGATTCACTTGGTTGTACGCCGTGTCTCCTATCGAGATGACCGAGGCGTTGATTGCCGACTTCGGCCTGACCGTGGTGAATGCACCGCGGGCGCCTGTGCTATTCATCGACAGCAAGGGCACAGCGGAACTGCTGCCAAACGGTGTCAAGACAGCAGAGGAACTGATCGAATTGATCGACCTGGAACCGGATCAGGAGGGTGAGCGCTAGATGAAGTGGCTGGCTGACTTGGCAGAGGCCTTTGTGCTTGGTGTACTCACACCGACTAGTGCGTTGTGCGTGCTACCGATGTATCCAGGCTTTCTTGCCTATCTTGCGAATCAGCTCCCAGACGAGACCTCGCGTCGGCGAAGCGCCATAGCAGTTGGGCTGTACGTCACCAGTGGTGTCGTGCTCTTCATGTTTCTGGTCGGTCTGCTCTTCACAACCATTCTGCAGGTTTCGTTGACCGCTGTAATCGGTGTCGTATCTCCGGTCGCGTTCGGTTTGCTCACGATCCTGAGCATTTTGCTCCTGTTGGATATCGATGTCGGTCGATTCTTGCCAAGAGCAAAGACACCGACTGCAAGGTCCCCTTGGCTCAGCGCGTTTCTGTATGGGTTCTTCTTCGGGGCCATCGTGATCCCCTGCAATCCGCTATTCATTGCTGTGTTCTTCACACGGTCGGTGTCCGTTCTCGGGTTCGGTGCGAATCTCGCTCGGTTTCTAGCGTTCGGATTGGGGATCTCCGCTCCGCTATTGGCCATTGCTGCGTTGTCCGTTACCGCATCCGGCGCCTTCCTTCATTGGTTGGCAAAGCATAAGTCCATCATCAATCGAATCGCAGGCGCAATCATGTTGGGGATCGCCTTGTATTACTTGATCTACGTGTTTGACCTGGTGGGAACGATGATCAGCTGGGGGAGCGCATGAGAAGAACGCACCGCAATTGGGTCCTCGTAAGTCTGCTCATCGTGGCATCCGCAATCACGATTGGCTTGACTTTGGCGCAAACCGTTCAACCCCTTGAGCCTGGGGATCGATCCGCTTCTTCGTCTGCAGCGCAGGAGCCGCTGGTATCGATTGCGGAGAACGGCATCCGCTATGTCGTGCACCCGGGGAAGCTTGTCGATTGCGGCCCTCCGAAGGATGGCATTCCGTCGATTGACGACCCTTCGTTTGTCTCGGTTGAAGCCGCGGATGCTTGGATCGCGGACGACGAACTGATCGTCACGCTCTCGTACGAGGGAGAAACCCGCGCATATCCCCTTCAGGTACTGGTCTGGCATGAGATCGTCAATGATGTCATTGCCGGCGCCCCAATCCTGGTAAGCTACTGTCCGCTTTGCGGATCCGGGATGGCCTATGTTCGAGAAATCGATGGCGCGCCTGTTGCGTTCGGAACCTCCGGAAAGTTGTACAACTCGAATCTTGTGATGTACGACCGGGCCACGGGCACATACTGGACCCAGATGGATGGCCTCGCCATTGTCGGGGAGCGTTCCGGGGACCATTTGGAGGTTCTCCCCATGGATACGGCCGTCTGGGGAACATGGAAGGACTCAAACGCCAGTGCGCTTGTCCTCAGCAAGGAGACAGGTCACGACCGCCCCTACGGGCACGAGCCCTACGGGAATTACAACAAGGATAGCTACATTTGGTTCCCCGTCGAAAACAGAGACAACCGAACACATCCCAAGACCCCGATTATCGGTATCGAGATCAACGGCGCTTCAAACGCCTACCCGGTGGAAAGCATCGAAGCGCGCGGTTTCATCGAAGATCGGGTCGGTGGGATGCGCATCCGCATCGAACAGGATGTTGATGGGCGAATCCGCGTCATCTGTCCAGCAACTGGCGAGCACTTCCCAAGCCAGCGAAGCTTCTGGTTCGCTTGGGTCGCGTTTCATCCGAACACGGAGATCTTCTTGGACCCGTCATCCTAGTATTGTCCCGATATCAAGAACTGCCGATCTGCATCGCCAGATCGCGTACCAGGAGATCTCCACAGGGCAAACGTCCTATCCGCATCGAGAGGCTGTAAGACCGTTGTGGTGCACTCGATCTCAACGATGGCGTTCTCTACGGAACAACCGGCTTCGGCAGACCCTTCTGTTCGCGACACTCAACATCGCCGGAATCTTTGCACGGCAACTCGATGCACTTGGCGTGCGACAGATGGTCCCAACACACTGTTCAGGCAGTCAAGCGCGTACAATGTTCGCGGAGGTGTGGGGATTCCTGCTTCACAGCCAATGTGGGTGGTCGCAGAAGTCCCCGAAGTAGGCAAGCATGGCTTCTACACTCGACGTTCGCATGGCTCACCAAGACGATCGCAAACGGATCCTTGAGATCTCTTCGAAGATCTGGGATGGAGAGGACTACGTGCCGGAACTTCTTGACGACTGGTTCGGCGATTCGTCCGGAGAACTTGTGGTTGCGACAATCGATCGCGCGGTGATTGCGTTTGCACATCGCACGTGGCTCTGTCCCGGTATTGCGTGGTTCGAGGGGATTCGAACAGACCCTGAGTTTCGGGGAAAGGGGGCAGGGCGTGCAATCACGGATCATCTGATTTCAAGTGCACGCCACGATGGGGCACGGCAAATCGTTCTCTCGACCTACATCGACAACAAAGCATCGATTCACATTCTCGAGTCATACGGATTCGTCCGTCAGGCGTCGTTCTTCTTTCTCGAACGTGCGCAAGGTGCTCAGGACGTGTCGCTCGGCAATCAAGCGCCTCAGATTGAGGCAATCCCGGAAGATGAGTTCATGTCCTTTGTCAGCGCATCTCCTGCCTTGGCGCTTGGGGGGCGCTGGTTCTCCCGCGGGTGGAAATTCTTCCCGTTCGATCTCGATCCCCAACAGGCGGTAGCGCGGCTTGAGTACAGGATCGGGCTGCGCCGGAACGGATCGCTTGCTGCTGTACTCGCCATTCGACAAGCAATCGGCGCGCCGTGGGTTACCGTGAACTTCGCAGATGGAGACTCCGAAGCGCTGGCTTACTTGATCCGCCGCGCCCTCTACGACTATCGAGGAAGTGGTTTGGAGATAATGGTTCCGGTCAAAGATGGTGAATGCGCATCCTCCCTGGAACCCCTGAAGGAGCTGGGCTTCACTTCCTGGAGTGGATTCCAACCGGACGTCTTCGTCTATACCCTGGATGTCGACGATGAATGCAGCCTGTAGCTTGACGGAGATGCGCATTCGTGTGATCCTCAGCGCATGAGCGGACTCACACCGCAGGAAGAAACACGCTACGCACGGCATCTCGCTCTGCCTTCCATTGGTTTGGAAGGACAGCTCAAGTTGAAGGCGGCCCGGGTACTGCTCGTCGGCGCCGGGGGGTTGGGCAGCGCCATTGCCATGTACCTTGCTGGTACCGGCATAGGAACACTCGGGATTGTCGACGATGATGAGGTTTCGCTTTCGAACCTCCAACGACAGGTGCTTCACGGGACTGCCCAACTCGGGCAGCCCAAGACGGAGTCTGCGCGCAGCAGACTCGAAGACCTGAATCCGGACGTTTGTATCCAGACGCACCAGGAGCGCTTCACACGCAAGCGTGGTCGCGAGATCGCAATGGACTACGACATCATCGTCGATGGCACGGACAACTTCCCGACCCGCTACGACATCAACGATGTCTGCCTTCAATCCGGAATCCCTTATGTGTATGGGGCGATCTTTCGGCTTCAAGGACAAGCCAGCGTGTTCTGCACCCAGGAAGGCCCCTGCTATCGGTGCCTATTCCCTGATCCGCCTCCTGCAGAAAGCGTGCGTACTGGTGCGCAAGCGGGGATTTTCGGCGCCATTCCTGGGACAATCGGTACGATTCAGGCAACCGAGGTCGTGAAATGGATTGTCGGGTTCGGCGAGCCGCTCGTCAGCCGCTTGTTGGTGTACGAGGCAGGATCGATGCGATTTGACGAGATCGCCATCTCGAAGAACCCAAGCTGCAACGCCTGTGGCCACTGAGCGCTTCGTTGTCGCGTTGCCCGAGCAAGGATGGATTTCATGAGATTTCTCATTATCGGAGGCACACGGTTTCTCGGCCGGGCCATCGTAGCGAACGCCCTCAGCCGTGGACACGAAGCCACGCTGTTCCATCGCGGGCAAACGAATCCAGACATATTCCCAGAGGCGAATCACATCCTGGGAGATCGAGATGGAGAGCTCGGGCGGCTCGCTGGTGGAACCTATGATGCGTGTGTAGACACATGCGGGTATTTCCCTCGCCTTGTCAAGGCGTCCGCAGAAGTGTTGTCCGATACGGTCAAGCAGTATGCGTTCGTGTCTTCGGTATCCGTGTACTCGAATCCGGATCCACAACGAACGGACGAATCCGCTGCGCTTGCGACCCTCGACGATCCGACGGTTGAGGAGGTAAACGGAGAGACCTACGGCCCACTCAAGGCGCTTTGCGAAGCTGAAGTGTCCAATGTGTTTGGCGATCGATCGCTTCTGATCCGTCCCGGTCTCATTGTCGGCCCCCATGATTCCAGCGATCGTTTCACCTATTGGCCCTGGCGGATCGCTCAGGGCGGCGCCGTGCTCGCCCCCGGCAGACCGGATCGCTGCATTCAGCTGATCGATGTCCGCGACCTTGCTGCTTGGATCGTTCGGATGCTTGAATCCGGAACATGCGGTACCTACAACGCGGCCTCACAGCCCGGAAGACTTACGATGCAAGAGATGCTCGAAGCATGTGCTGCAAGGTCTGACACGGAAACGTCGCTGCATTGGCTACCGGACGACTTCCTTCTGCAACACGAAGCCGGTGCATGGATCGAGCTTCCACTCTGGATTCCCGAATCCGAGCCGCTTGCCAGAGGCTTCTTCTCCTTTGTCTCGGATCGCGCCGTAGCACTGGGCCTCACCTTCCGTCCCTTGGCGGAGACGATCCGGGCGACGCTGGACTGGGCTCAAACACGTCCCGATAACTACAAGTGGAAAGCAGGCATGACGAAGGAGCGGGAAGCCAAGATCCTCTCGACTTGGCTTCATCCTCTCTAGCATGCGCTTCTGCAGATCATAGCTTCACACCACACTGCATGTGTTGTATGGTGTCTCCTGAGGTGATTCATATGTCCACCAAGCCATTCGCCGCATTGCTCATACTCCTCATCGTTGCGCTTTTGCCGATGGTCTGCTTCAGTCAAGGACTCGAAGTGACTCGGCAGCAGGCGGATGAGGTCGCGTTCTACTACCTACGGGTTGCGCCACCGCCGGAAGTCCCCGGAGGGCCCAATGCAACATTCCGCCAAGCGGGCGACCTGCGAATCGCACAAGGCAATCGATTGGTTGGGTACGTCTACCACATCAACCCGATCGGTTTCTTCGTCATCTCAGCAGATCGGCGTATTGAGCCGTTGATTGCGTACTCGGGCGTTTCGGACTTCGATGCGTGGAGTGACTCGCCGGCCAACTGCCTTCTTGATGTCATGCTGCAGGACCTGTCTCTTCGCATGGATGCAGCAGCCGTAAATCAGGTCCCGTCTCAAGCGGAAAATCTGGCGAGTTGGGACTGGATCGCGAGGGAGGTGGCACATCACGGCAGCCCCTATGCATTGGCCTCCATGGCCATGAATCCCTCGAACTACAGCGGTGCCGGACACATCATGAAGCAACCGCTGGATTGGCATCAGGGTTATCCATTCAATCAGGAGACTCCCCACAACTTCTCGGACGCCAAAGGCAGCTACCAGGTTGGTTGCGTTGCCTTGGCCATTGCACAGGTTCTTGCCCATCACCAATACCCTTCGCAAACCTCATTCCCTCCCGGCCACACGTTTGAGATCAATGGCCATGCGCAAACACTCCCACGCAGCATGCCGTACCGGTTCAGCTACCCACCATCGAATGCGCAACGACCAAGCAACGATGTTTGCGCTCGGCTCTGCAACGCTGCCGCGCTTGCGGTACACATGGATTACGGCCTGAACGATTCGGGAGCCTATCTCTCCGAGGCAGGACGTGCGTTCCGCAATCATTTCGACTTCAAGACGGCCATCGTGCGCAGCTTGCTGGAACAGTGTCCTGGTGAAACTGCGAAAGTCGTCAACCATATCGAGTTTGGCAATCTGCTCAACGCGGATGTGCAAGACGCTGGGCGCCCTGCGTTGCTCTCAATGTCCGGGACCCATGGCACACACGCGGTGGTCGTGGATGGCCATCAGACGGAAACACGTGGCGGCGTGAAAGACGTAGACCGCTACGGTCTGCGAATGGGGAAGGTCAATGAGACCGCCTCCCTCTGGTACATGCTGCCAATTGAGTACTCCGTAGACTTCAATAACGTCTGTGCGGGCGCATTCAAGATCCAGTCGAAGTGAACGCCCGTCCTTCGGCCGCCACGCTCGTGCGAGCCGTTTGCTGAGTCAGTCTGGACGTTCTCGGCAGGGATCTCTAGTAGCGCATCGCGGAAAGCGTTCGCTACGAGCTGAATCCGTCCACCATACGAAGACAGGGAGAAGCAATCCGGGTCTGTTTCATCCCACAGTGGCGCCCACGCCAGTGCCTTTCGAAGATTCTGAACCATCCCCAGATCTGCCAGTTTGAAATCCTCCACGGATTCCAGACCGGTTCTTCCCCTCCCGAAGGCATAGGAAATCGTGGGAACTGCAGCAATCTTGCGCTCGCTTCTCAACGTTCTTGCGGATTTGCCTTCTCCAAACGTGAGTTCCACATCAAGCTCGTACAGCGCGAGGCCGGGCCAACGCGTGCACTCCGGATCATTGGTGATGTGGATCGTGAGCATCAGTTCCGGGTCTTCCGCGGAGGACCTCAGTCCGATCGTGTCCCTGAGCACTGGATAGATTTGCGGAGACTCAGCGAAGCGCGGCTCAGGACAAAGACCGACGGCGATTTGCCTGTAGGGAAGTACGTCAAATGCGTGCGTCTTGAGTGCACCGAGCAAGATCGAGGAATGCACTCTTACATCGATTGCCGAGAGGTACTGCGCATCCTCCGATGTGTTCCCGATAACGATCTCAAGTGATGTGAGCTTGATGTCCAGAGGATCGGATTCGAGGGTCGCAACGATCCAGTCTCTTATTGCTCGAGAGCGCTCCGTTGCATCTGCTTCTCCATACAGCGTTCGCACATCGTCTACATCCAGGGAGTGCTCCGTGGCGTAACGCTCGAAGAGGTCGTCAAAGCGCTCAGTGTTTGCCGCCAGCGCGTCGTGTTCTTCTACGCGGAAAGTCACAATTTCGAGTTCCGGACGCATTGGAGGGGGCCAGGTCTTCCAAACCGCAGTTCCCGAACCCACAAGGACGACCAGCAGCCCGATAGCTGCAGCAATCCGACGAAAACTCCAATCTGCACGGGTTTGCTGTGCATCTTCTGGCCTTCGTGCAATCGCAATACGGAGAAGGAACCATGACAGGAAGAATGCGGCTATGGCGACAAAGATCAGGAAGAATCGATGGTTGGCCGTGGAGAGCGCAGACGCGATCGCTGCGGCCAGGCCCACGTAGATGCTGAGACGTTTCGCCAGCTGGTCAAGGTCTTTGCCAGTCATACAACACGCCCTCTCATACTGTGTTTGATCTATTTCACAGCATAGTAGGGTGCGTCATCCAAGTCAATCGCGCTTCTCCGCCGTTTCGCTGGCAGAACGTCAAAGGCGCTGTGCAGCTCGCCACTTTGGGCAACACGTTGGCCCGCAGGAAAGCCGAGATCTCGCGGGTGATCCCATGCGCTCGCGTTTGCTGCAAGGCAAAATCCTGGTCAGACGGCGAGCAGGGTGCTGATTGCCCGATCGGGCACGTCTCGGCCCTCATAGAAAGAGCGACGGGCATAAGCTACGCGAGATCCTGCAGCCGGTCTCCCAGGATCCAGTGAACAAGCGCAAGCATTCCCACGGCCAAGGCGGTGAACACCATGTGCTGCACCGCAAGCCCTCCTACAGCAAACGCCAGGGCGTTCCCTGCTGCGGGGGGATGCTCCGTGTTGGTCAGCACCATCAGAAACGTGGCGAATCCTACGGCTGCGGCGGCCACCAGCGCCAAGGAGAGCTCGGAGCTGCTCAGCCACCCAATTCGCAAGGGGACAGAACACAGTAGCCCGATTCCCATGCAGACTGCGTGTCCACCGACCATGCGCCGCGGCTGCGCGGTATCGTGCTTCGGCATCGCAAACACGATGAAAGCACTCGCACCTAGAGCAGCGACGATCACGCCGTTGGCAAGCCAGCTTGCGGTAAACGTAATCAGCCCCACTGCAGCAAAGGCAAGTAGGCTCTGCGCGATGAAACGGCCCGGATTGCGCTTGAACTTCTCATCGATCCATTGCATCGCCAAGAAACCTGAGTCCTTGCTCGAGACAGGCACGCGGAGTGATGCTCGGGTCATGAGCCTCCAGCACGCCTGTGCCTGAGAAGCCGATCCGATCGATCCGCTCGAAGACCCTCGCCCACTTGATGCTGCCCTCTCCTGGAGTGAGGTGGTCGTCGCTTTCACCCGTGTTGTCGTGCAGGTGGAGGTGCAGTAGCTGCCCGGCGTAGCGATCCAAGTAGTTGCAGATGGGCTCGAGTCCTGCATCTTTGGAGAGCGCTGCATGCCCAACGTCGACACAGACACCAACGTTCGTCTCGTCCGGGTTGTCTCCGAGCTCCTCCAAGATACGATCAAGGCTCCAGACGGAATCAACGATATTCTCGACAGCAAGGCTTACGCCGAACTTCGCTGCATAGTCGGCAATGCGAACGATTTCCGGCCAATCCGGCCGATCGTCGGCATCTTCAAGCCCGAAACACACAGGATGAAGGACGAGCGTCTCGGCACGAAGTTGATGCGCAAGATCGACTTCCTTCCGTAGCGTCTTGGGGTCCCACGCCCAGTGCTGTCTCTGCACGTGAACTGTTACAAATGCCGCGGCTTGGCATGCGTCTGCAAGTTCGGCGCGTTTCGTACCCGCGACCATAGCCTCTTCACGCGATCTGGAGCCCCAGATTTCGATTCCGAGTGACTCATCGAGCCGCAAGACAACATCCACTGCTTCGGCCATCGAAGACCAGGTTGCTGGATCCTGCTTGTGGAAGAACCCCCAGATGCTTGCTCCAAGGCGCATGCAGTCTCTCCTCCTGCCTACAGCTGCTCTACGGTTTCGGTAAACGAGATGCCCATGGTGGCGAGTTCCTCAAGCACCGGTCCGTAGATCTCGGGAACCGTCGGCGCATACACGCCGGTGAGCTGGATCTCGCCTTGAAGAATCATCCGGGCAGCAACCGCAGCGGGTAGCCCCACCAGACGAGACATGGACGAATCACCGTTCGGGATGCCGTAATCCACCATCGTGGAGAACGTTTTCTCTTTGCGGTCCGAGTACTGGGCGACAAACTCATGCTGCATCACGAGCATGTCTTGCTCGCCAGATGCGTATTCCATCTTCGAGAGCATGCGCGATGCAACCACATCGAGATACGTGTTGTCCGCCGCAGGGATCAGATCGTCGCCAAGCAATCCGAGCCACTCAAGATCTGCAATCGGCTTGGCATCGGGAGCTATGCCGAGGAAAGCAGCAAGGTCGCGTTTGAGATTGACGCCATCCGAGCTGATCAGACGTGCAATCAGCTGACCATAGGAGAGGCCCTCGATATCCGTTCGCTCTGCCTCATCGAGTAACCCGAGTGTGACGATCGCCTTCAGCGTCTTGCACCAGCCGGGATAGCGAAGCGTCCCGCGGAACATTGAGGTCACCGTGGGGATACCGTAATCCTCGATGTACGGCATGGAGTCACGGTTCGGATAGACCTCAAGCATCCCGAATCCCTTGACTTCACACGGCCAGTGATGATCGAACAGCTCCGGACCGGGCACGTCGACAACGGCTCCATCCTTGAGGAACTTCGCAGGATTCTTGCCCGCCATGACGACGCCGCGCGGTGCCCACGAGAACTTGTATCCAAACGGGTTGTCATTTGCGTCCGGCGAAGGCAACCCGCCGGTATTCGACGTAAACGACAGCAGCTTCCCGCCTGCAGCTTCGATCTTGTGGATGACTTCCATGGCAGACATATGGTCGATCCCCGGATCCACTCCAATCTCGTTAAGCAAGATCACGTTGGCAGCCCTTGCATCTGCATCGAGGGCGCGCATTTCGGGTTTGATGTATGACGTCGTCACCATTTGCCTCTTGTGCTTGACGCAGTACTTTGCCACTGTCGGGTGATAGGCGTACGGCAGCAGGCTGATGGAAAGGTCATGGTCTGTAATCAGCGCTTCGAGCGCATCTACATCCTTGACGTTCAAACGCAACGCCGTGCCATTGCTTGCCTCGCCGACCAGGGCTTGTGCTTTCTCGACAGTCCGGCTGGCAACCGTGACGTGGAACTCCTCAACATCCAGCAGGTAGCGGACGAGCGGTCCAGCGACAAGTCCGGCTCCTAGTACTAGCACCTTCTTCAATGGCTCTCCTTTGCTCCGCAAGCGGCTATGCGGTCCCTGCGGATTCGGTCAGGTATTTCGTGATGTACTGATACTCCGGCGTTAGTGCGCCGCGATGGCAAATCACGGCTCGTTTGAGGGGTGTAGGTAGATCGAGTGCTTCGAAGCTCGCGGTGTAGTCGGCCGATGCGATGGCAGGAACGAATTCCTTGAGGATGTTACTGAAGTACGCCGAGGACTCACGAGGCAATTCAGTAGGAAGGATCTCGACCGCCATCATGACGGGACCCTTGCCCTCGACACCGGACTGAATCTCCCCCGTGTCAGGATTGTAGACGTAGATGGGATCGTCCGGCTCGGTCGCTTTGATCGTGATCTCAATCCCGCCTTCAACATCGCATGAGATGTCTCCGATCACGCGCAGCTTGGGTGGGCCATCCGCATAGAGGTCGCGAATCGCTTCCTTGGACACCAATCGCGGATACTTCGGTTCCCAGTAGATGCAGTTAACAAGTACGGTTAGAAGCGTCAAGTAACGCGAGAACACGCCTCGGTAACGCTCCGGGAAGTCGTAGTACTCCTGTAACTCGAACGTCTTCTCCTCCATCAACGGGAGTACGGTGTCTTCTTCCCGGAACACGACCTTGATGACCGTGTTCGAGATCTCCTTGGGAAGGTTGCCTGCAAGGAGTGCGGCAGCCGAGAGCTCGGTTACCGGAAGAATGTCAAGAATCTCTTGTGCGCCTTTGGAAACATTCCCGTAGCCTGCAATGCCGACAACGAGCGGCGTGATGGACTCAGGCAGCCCTTCAACGGCAATGCGCTGGCCGAAAGCTTCGATTGCAGCTTTGGCCTCTGCAAGATCGGCGTACTCGGACGCCTGTTTCAAGGCAGAGAACGGATTCTCGATCCCTTCGGCTTTCAGCCGTAGCCCCAGACTCCAGAGGCTGTCAATCATACCTGCCAATCCTGCATAGTTGCCAAACGCAATCAGCCGCCGATGGTTGTCATCGACAATTTTCTCGTAGTCGATGATCGTGCAGCCCAGATCAAGCGCCCGCTGAAGCATCGGCATGTTGTAGGACTGCCCTTTGATGACGTGCGAGAAGTAAACGTAGGTCTTGTTTTTCTCAAGCACAGCTACGGGGATCTCCTTGAGCGCGACAATGACAGGGCAGTCCGCGAGTGACTCGACCACAGGCAGACCAAGCGTAGCGTACTCGGAATCCGAAAACGCTCGCATGTCCGAAGTCTGGACAAGGAATTCGTGCCCCGTGCTTTCCTGCAGCGATTGAACGTGCTCGGGGATCAGCGGTGTGCGCCGCTCCCAGTGGTACATATCTTCCCGCCGTAGACCGACACAACGTCCCTTCCCCACAGCACATCACTCCTCGCACGGTGAAGTGCCGAAGTATACCGAACTGCGAAGTAGGGGGCCAAACACCGTTTGCAACGGCAGTACGAGAGCTACCGGCAACCCCAACGTTCGTGTGCAGCCTTGCCTTCCTTGGTGAAGAAGAGCCATTGCTGGCTCCCTTCCATGTCGTGATGAAAGGTCTCGCCAAGCACATCGAGAGCACTACGAACTGCGCGTACAAGCGCTGCGGCGTTGTCCGAACCGGGATCGCTGAGCCATGTCTTGATCCCGCTTGTCAGCTCCAACGGGACATCGAGTGCAGCCAATTCTTGCTCACTCCAATGTGCCGTTGCCGGCCAGGAGCCATGAACCAAGAAGATGAGCTTCGTGAGGCAAGAGAGTGCGTCACCGCGCAGCAATGCTTGGTTGATCGGCGTGTCTCCGCGATCGTGCGTCTTGCGGGATCGGCCCAATCGATACAGGAATTCGAGGAAGTGCACGGTCATCCGTTCCGTACGTACATCCTCCGGGAGCGCTGCAAGTTGCTCGATCACCGGCGCGATTCGCTCATCCGGATCGTGTAGCACGATCGCGTGTTGGTAGGGATAGTGGAACAGATCGTGTGTCGATTCCTTCAGCGCGACAAAATCGCTCCACGGGATGAGGTAGAACTCGTAATCGACGATCCGAGATTCCTTGTCCTTGAACGCAAAGATCTGGCGCTCCTCCATCGGCGTTGCGTCGTAGGCCGCGTCTTCGACGATGACCTCGATGTCAAGATCCGAGCGTTCGTCTACATGCGGCCGGGTCGCCGATCCTATGAGGTAGATGCCGATCACACCAGGTTTGGACAGATAGGGTTGGATGAGTTCATACACGCGCTCCATGAGGCCTCCTTCAGGAAGTAAGTATCCGGGAAGGCATGCGACGATCAAACGCAATCGCCCTGCCGAACACGATGTTCGAACAGGGCGAGCTGGTGGGTGGTACAGGACTTGAACCTGTGACCTCTTGCACGTCAAGCAAGCGCTCTCCCAGCTGAGCTAACCACCCTTCTAGTGTCCAAGAGGCGGCGACCGGATTCGAACCGGTGAATCAGGGATTTGCAGTCCCTTGCCTTACCGCTTGGCTACGCCGCCAAACGCATCGCCGATTATAGAGGGCGTCTCAGGATGGATCAATGCATGAACCGCATCAAGAAAAAGCGGGGCCATATAACGCTCCGCTCACAGCGGCAAAATGAGGAGAACACCTTCGGCGGAAAGGGGACTTGGAAGCCGAGAATCGGCTGCATCTGGGGTAGAGCCCGTGGATTCCACTTCCTACCCTTGTCATCATAGGCTTCAGTCCCGCTTCATGTGCGGCTTCTCAGAGCGTACCCATTTCTAGAGGACCTGTTTCAGGATCATAGTCCGAGATCTCCTGCTCGGCAGGGCTAGTACCTCCATCTACAGGCTGCAGTACCGTGTGCTTGGCCAGGTACCTCCCATTAGACGTAGGGCCAATGACTTCACGCTACGAGAACCCCTTAAACGATGTGTATCTATCGAACGAAGATCGCATGCGGTTCGAGCATCACGAATTCTTTACAATTGGATCTTGAAGTGTTATTTACTTACTACCACTTATCTAAGCCTACTATTAGACCTATATGCTCCTTCCTGCTATGTTCAGTATCAATGCTCGCTACAAAAGGCAAATCATGGGCGACTGTGAGGCGCAAAGCCGTGGGCCTCTGCGCGAATTCCAATGGATCTTGCGCAAATGACGCTCGAAGGTGTGCAACGCTTTCGGGTTCGAGGTAGCTAGGCTGCTAGCGATTCAGTCTGAGGAGGCTGCCGCGATGGCCCAGCTTGCCCAACGAGTCTGTTGTATCGGGGACCTTTTCCCATCCAGCGCCTTCTCTCTCATCGGCTACTTCCGCAAGCGGTTCGTACACACTGTTTTCGGCTTGCCCAATTCAGAAGGAGGTTGAGATGCTATCAGGAAACAGAAGAGTTGCATTGATCGTACTCGTCGTCTCGCTGGTGACGGGCTCGATGATGACGGGAATCGCACAAGGTTGCTACGAGGACCTTATCGTAACCGGATCGGGAAGGCCTCTGTGTAATGGCACCTATTACTATATATGGCACATCAATGATAAACCCTCGTATGTCCTAGAGGACGAAACCGGTCGGTTCGTCGCCTGGGTTACATGGTACAACGACGGTTGCTGGCGGCTGAGTGATGGTTGGAACGTAGGCGTGGAGACCTATGCCTACGTCAATTGCCAGGACACCCCTACGCCTCCCTCCTCAGGCTGGCTAGTCCAAGTGGGACCTGCCCCTACTCCAACGATGAGCGGCGGGGAAGCTTTGGACACAACGCCCCCTGTGCTCACGCTGCCTCCGGACGTCACAATCTACTCCTGCGATTCCATCGACCCAGTGAACACTGGGTACGCGACGGCAGTCGATGCAATCGACCCGGATCCCGAAATAACCTACATCGATTCAAACTGGCATGGTGGGGGATTTCAGGGATTGCTTAGGAAGGATAGAACATGGACTGCCGAAGATGCTTGCGGAAACGTGATCATGGGAGTTCAGGTGATCACCTGGGTCCATGCAACCATCTCCATCACGGATGTAAGCGTGGCGTGGATTACGTCACTTCCCCAGAGTGTAACGATTTCGTACATCGCAAGTTCGGCTCCCTGCGTTTCACTGGGACAGCTCCACGTTAGGAGCCCCTCAGAGTCATACTGGTCTCCGCAGGCGAGCGTGGTCTGCAATGGATCGACCGTGAACTCTGCAACTACGCTACTCCCGATTGACGCAACAGAGGGACTGTATGACATCTCCTTCCACTACGTGGACACTGTTCTAAACTGTTGGGCATACTCAATTCTCACTCCGACAGTCTTCGGTGTAGATCTCACCGCGCCCGCCATCCATGACATGCCTGCCGATATTGAGATACTTACCAAGCCTGGAGAGTCATGCGCTGTGGTCCACTGGGTATTGCCAACGGCAACTGACGAAACGTCCGGGATCGCAACCTTCACTTCCACGCATCACTCAGGCGATACACTCCCGGTAGGAGCCACAACCATAACCTACACGGCAACCGATCGTGCCGGACATGTCACGACGGCAACGTTCGATGTAACCGTGGTTGGCGTACCCGCCGAGGTCTTTCCTGCGGGATCAGGCATTCTCGACAGTCCATTGCCGCTTGAGGAAGGTGAGGAGCCGCCAATGATGGGGGAGCTGCCCCTTGCTGGGCTGTTCACGGTGGGTGACGCGATTCTCGGCAGTTGCCATCTGCTGAATGCAGAAGGGCACCCGATCACGGGGATTTACCTTGGCGTATACGTCTACGCAGTCGACATCGCAGCTCGGCCCGAGGTCAGAACACTAGTCGACCACTGGCGCGTCGTCTGCGATCGAGTGACCGGCGAGTACCGATTCGAGTGTCTGACCGAAGGCCTGGAACCGGGCATCTACGACATCTACCTCAGCTTCGACGGGACGCTCTCTGAGACGCTTCGCGTTGAGCTCGTTCCTCCGGAAGTCTAGGCTGAATCGAGAAAGGCCGAAGGCCTCAGGAATTCGGACGAAGCTAGACATCTCACATGCGGGCCCCCTCCTGGGGCCTGCATGTGTTGGTCAATCTGTACTGCAAGTCCATCGGCTGTGAAGACGGAATTCGGTGAGTCTTGATGACTATATATTGTATCATATGGTTACTTCCTTCTCCACTTTGGGACATTCGGCTATGTAGCAGGATTCAGAAAACTTGGCTCCTTTCCGCTGCTTCATGTATAGTTTTGCTAGACTTTGGAATTCAGAACTGGTTTTCGTTCCATTCTGTCCGAGGAGGTTGGCATGAAGGGGAAGCGCGCGAGACATCTGTTGGCTCTGGCGGTATGCTGCGTATTGACGGTAGGCCCCGGGCTTGCCGGTTCAGGGGCACAACAGGTGCAGACCTATGATCTGATGTTCTCTACTTCGGGTCAGGGTATGTGGGGAGGAGGGTCTTCGGAAAGCCTGGATCTCCTCTTCTTGGATAACGAGTCTCTGAGTGGATCAGCTTCGCTGCATCTAACAACTCGACTCGGTCTGCCCTATGCCAGCGACATTGTCAGCGCCGTGCTCGGCTACTTCGGGGTAAGCTTTAGTGGATACGTCGACCTCGGAGCCAGAGCATCTCTAACGTCCTATGGGGATGTCAGTCTCATCGGGAGGCTCTCGGAGCTCGGTCCGGGCAGTGTAGATGTTGCCTACCCCGTTCAAGTCACTCTGAGCTCTCCCGATCTGCTGGGATTTCGACCAGGGGAGACTATCTCTTTAGGGGCTTGCGTCACGCCCAAGGACGGCGTCCGGATGGATCTCACCCCTCCAGTCTCGAAGTTCACTGTGCAAGCAAGTGTTGAGCTCGAACTCGGTCTGTTTGGGTCTGTTTACTTGCCGAGGAGCTACGCTCTCGATGAGTCGGTTTCTGGTGAAGTCAAGAACATTGGAATCATCACTGTTGACGGAACAGCTCCACGGTTTGAGCAACCCATTACGTACCTCAACCCTCAGGGCTGGTTTGAGGTCCCTCAGCTCGGCACAATCGCAACGGGACGGGAATCTCTTGGCATGCCGTCCGGAGCACGTGAAGTGTTACCCAAGGCAATAGGCGGAACAGCTCCGGAGCAAAGTGCTGCGACTGCTACGTCCTCTCACGCGATTCGCCTCGAGATGTCACAAGACTTCGGTCAACTAGAGATCGACCTCTCCGACTACCTACCTAGCAAACTCGTGCATGGATTCGATACAGGCGACATCTATGGATTCCAGCTCGCTTGCTCAACCCTCAGCTTGTCTACAACACTTACAGCTTCGGCAAAGCAAACGCTCGTGTTCGACCCTCGTTTCAAGATTCGATACGACTTCAGCGAAGCCGTTCTTGTGGACGGGCAGTCAGTCACCTCTGTAACCATTAACGCAGGTACAACAGCAGAGGTTTCTCTGGCAGGATCGCGTCCGGTAGTTGTTACCCCGACAGTTGTCATCAGCGACAATCGTCTGACCAATACCTACACCGTGGACGGAACACGCACGCTCGATGGCGCAGCCGGCGAGGCCACAATCTCAATTCCCGGGGTACCTCTTCTCAACGATAGGTACTGTATTCCCGTCTACCCAGATCCAACATGGGACGATCCGTTAAGGTGGCACCACGAATGCGTGGGTCCGTACACGACACCGGGATGGAGTAAGGACATTGGCCCTGCTTGGGGCGAAACGCTTGCCTCCGCTCCGATTTCCCCTGACACCGCAACGTCGTCATTCCCTCTCGGCGGCCTAGAAAATCAACAACTGCCTGCGTTCCTACTCGTTCCGGACTGCCCGACGAAGGTCTTGACGTCAGTTAAGGGTTCTCGCGAACGGCTTGACCCAGATCATCCGATCTGGTTCCTCAAGCCAGGGGATCAGATTACGCTGTTCGTCGAACCCACGCTTCCTCTGAGGTCTGCCTTGGTAGAAATCGGAACAGGTTCACTAGATACGGTAATTGACTACCAATGCAACAACTGCGGATGGGCCCCGGAGGACTATGTCTCGTGGGACAGCGGAAATGCCCCGGCCATCACCGTACCAGAGAGCTGGGCAGATGGAGACGTTCGAATCGAGACGAATGTTCAGGATGTTCTTGATCGTTCATCCGAGTATCTGGACACAGCAGATGGAACAGCGATCGTACTGGATCGAACACCACCGTCTTTGCCCTCCGGGACTTCCCCTTCGGGCCTGGAGACTGTCCACACGCCCCGTCCTGTGCTGTCCTGGAACCCTTCGGTTGATGACATCAGTGGCGTTCTCGGCTATGAGCTAGAGGTTCGCTACCAGTATGAAGATGGTTCGATGTCACCTGCCAGTTTTCTTTGGCATGACATGCGTGAGCAGGTGGAAACGAGCCTTGAGTTAGAGCGAATGCCTTCGGACTCGTATGTTGTGCGATGGAGAATCCGAGCGCGGAACTATGTGGGCGACTGGTGCGAGTGGTCGGTGGAGAACATCTTCCTTGTCGAAGTCTCCGCTCCTTCTGCACCCCACGGATTGGCTCCAGCTGATGGCTCGATCATCGGCGACATGAGCACTCTTGGTCTGGTGTGGGACACACCGCATGGGTTCTCCGACGAGGCAATTTCCTGCTATGAGATATGGGTTGATTCGCCAGGGACAGAGGGCTTCCCCATAACCGAGATCGTGCAAGAGGAAACGGCGACACTCCCTGCGCTCTCTCAAGGTGCTGACCATGAATTCGTCTGGAGGGTCAGGGCACAGTCCGCTGAAGGAGAATGGGGGGATTGGTCCTCCGATCAGCACTTCCGAGTTGACTATGTGGGGCCGTCGTGGATCGCGCATGTGAGTGAGTCAATACAGAACCCGGAGTACACAATCATCGAACTCACGGCTGACGAGGCAATCACTCTGCCGCAGATCTCACTTGTCAATGCACGCTTCGTCACGCAAGAAACCTTGTCCCCTTCGATGTATCGATTCACCGTTTGCCCTGTTTCCGCAGGAACCGTCGAGATTGGCGCCCCAATTGTGACGGATCTCTTCGGAAGGCCGGGAGCAGGAGACTGGCAACCTACGAGTTTCGAGGTACAGGCCTTCTTCATGGATCGAGATGGTGATGGGCTGGGGACTGGCGGTCCCAAGCTGTTGCGTACCGCTGAAGATATCGAACACTTCACGGCACTTCAATCGGGAGACCATGATGATTCGGATCCAGCGTGTGGTCTTCTGCGCAGCTTCTTCAGGGATGCTGACAACGATGGATTCGCGGCAGGGACCTACGCCTGCTGGTACGGTTACTGCGGTCTCGGTTTCGATCATCGATTGGCCTGCAAACCAGATACTGAATACAACAAAGAGCGTCACCAACTGGCGGGACTTGAGGTGGATGAATGCGACTCGAATCCAAACTCGTTGACCGCCGCTGCCTATTATGTTGACAACGACAACGACGGGATTGGTACAGGAAGAGTGCAGTTCACCTGTGATCCACTGGGGGCAAACACCGCAACTCGCTCTGGGGACTGTGACGACCACAATCCATCAGTTGCCGGACCCGTGACAATCCATCCGCTTGAGAAGGGGAACTCCACAGGATCGATGCCTATTCGATTCGTTCTCTCCCAATCCGCATCTGCCGACAACCTATCCGCGGATGAGCTCATTATTGGCGGCGATGCGTTCCAGTACCCAGCACAAGCACAAGTGGCCCTTTCCGGCGGCCCCGTATTGTATGAGGTAAGTGTGTCAGGCATGGGGCAGCCCGGTGTTGTCTCACTCGATGTAACAACACACTGTCTGAGTCGCACGAGCAGAAACTTCATCCAATTTGTGGATGTGGTCCCCCCTGTAAACCCGATCCTATCTTCTGCAACTCACGAGGTTGGAGTTTCATCGAGCGTTCGGAGGGTTCAAGTTAGCGTATCTGAAGCTTCTGATGAGCTTTCATCAATCTCAGGATTCGAGATCGCCTTCACGGATAGCCCTTCATGGAGTCCTGTCGGAACACCAACTCATGCCGCATCTTGGGGTGGAGGGGCGTTCACAGCAACGGAAGATGGGGATTGGTGGCTACATCTCGCAACCGCGGATTCGGCCGGCAACTGGAGTGATCCCACCACACTAGGGCCGTTTGTCATCGACACACTAGGCCCATCCATTCAAATCCGCACGCAAGGAACCTCGCCAACGCATGAGCAGCGCATCGCGTTTGAGATCCTCGCATCTGAACCTATCATTCCTCTCGGCACGTCCGCCCTCCAACTTCGTAACGCGTCGGTGGAGCACATCGCACAACACAGCGCCACGTCATTCACCGTTTGGGTCCAAGCCACGGAGCAAGGACAGGTTGAGTTGACCATCCCCAATGGGACCGTGGCGGATACAACCGGGAACTCGAACGTCAACCCAGCAACGGCCTCCATCGCCTACGATGTCATGCCAACAGTCACATGGGCGACCATCTACTCGAGCAACGCTGCAACTGAGTACGCTCAGGTTGGGGACACAATTGTGGTCAGATTCGAGACAAACGAACCCGTCGTCCATCCGATGGTAAAGCTCAACAGAGATCATGCAGCCGTGGTTGGAGGAGGGACAACTTGGATGGCTTCCCGCGAAGTCACAGATCGAGACGGGCTTGGCTCCGTAGACATCGAGATCGAGATCAAAGACCGTCAGGGGAACGTAACCGAGCATCTGGGATCGACCGATCTTACGCAGGTCTACTGCGTTCACGAGCCACCCTATTGCCCGGTGTCGCTTGCGCCCACATCCGGAACGCTGACCAACGATCCAACCCCAAGACTTAGCTGGGAACGCCAGCGAGTCGAGGGTGCCGCGAAACCACGAGAATACGAGCTGCAAATCCTCTGCAGTTGGCCGGATGGAACTGAGATCACGTGGACTTCCGATCCAACAAGGGACACTCACTACGTCCTGCCAGATCAAGGGACTACGGAGTATGCGGTCTCTTGGAAAGTGAGAAGCTGTGATAAAATCGGGCGTTGGAGTGAGTTCTCGCCTGAGTACATCCTGTTCGTCGATACGCTCCCCCCTTCATCTACACTGGAGCAGGAGGCAGCGCAGATCGATCCGACAAACACCCTCCCTTTGCTCTACACACTCACGTTTAGTGAGGCAATCACCGGGCTCGAACCGGCGGATCTAGTTCTTGAGGGAGAGGCAAGCGGAGGCACGGCTACTGTACTGGAGATCGAACCGCTTGACGGTACGACGTACCAAGTTTCGGTGAATGGAGCGCTGAGCGATGGACTGCTGCGTATCAGTCTGCCTGAAGGGAAAGTCGAGGATATGGCAGGAAACCCAGGTAGGGCTTCGATAGGCACGGATCACGAGATCGTTTACGACACGACAGCACCGACGAACCCTGTGCTTTCAAGCGCTACACATGCTGTCGGGGTCTCATCAGCAGCAACAGCTGTCCAGATCTCTGGTGCTGGCGCAATCGACGCCCTTTCAGGTATCTCCGGCTTCGAGACCCAATGGATTCAGAACCCAACAGCTGCTCCGACGCATATCGTTACGGAGCTTCCCACATGGACAGCTGGCATCTACGCAGCTTCATCCGACGGCGACTGGTACTTCCATGTCTGCGCGCAGGATCTTGCAGGAAACTGGTCCTCCATGTCGACCTTCGGTCCAGTCCACATTGATACCACAAGACCTACGGTCACCATTAACCAGCGAGCAGGGCAATCGGATCCGACGAATACAATACCTGTCGAGTATGTCGCCGTGTTCTCGGAAGTCGTCACCGGATTGGCGGGGGATGACATCGAGATCTGCGGAACGAGCACCCCCACAACAGCCCTCGTAACGGAACTCGACCCATTCGATGGGACGAAGTACTTGATACAAGTCGGGGGAACAAGCTCGGATGGATCCGTCCTTTCCTCTATCGTGGAAGCTGCAGCTCAGGATGCTGCTGGCAACGTTTCGCACGCATCCACGTCTGTAGACAATCGAGTCACGCTCGATCAGACTCGTCCCGCAGTCTCGGTAGAACAGGGAGAAACCCAATCCGATCCAACGGATGAAGCACCGATTCTGTTCCGCGCAGTCTTCACCGAACCTGTCGCTGGACTCGACCCTGGCGATGTCGTCCTCAGCGGATCGGCGGCCCCAACAGTGGCGGCTCTTACCGAGATCGCCCCGATGGACGGGACAACTTACCAAATCGAAGTGTCGGGAATGGGTGATCAAGGCGCAGTCCGTGCAGCAATCGCCTCAAGTGGAGCAATGGATGCTGCAGGAAACGGGAACGAGCCCTCTACATCGCTGGACGGGGAAGTCACCTACAATGTCGCCCCTGAACTCCTGAGCATCACGCCCAGTACGTCGCTCATCGCCGATGCAACATCGACATTCACATTGACCTTGCTGTTTAACGAGAGCATGTTGGCTGATGGATCTGCCAATCCAGCAGTTTCCTTCACCCCGACCGTAGGCAGTACGCTCTCGTACTCGAGCGTATCTTGGTCGACATCGATTCATGCCGACGATACGTGTACGTTGACCTATAGTGTGATCGATGCAGGAATCGAGATCGATGCCATTGACGTAGCTGTCGCAGACGCGAGAGATCTGCTCGGCAAGGTACAGCTCGTGGGCTCATCCTCCGGTACCTTCTCGGTCGACACTAAGAACCCGACAGTGGCACACTACGAGGTCTTGCCATTCATGTTCATCCCCAACATCATCGACTATGCGTGGGCCGTGACGGGTGGTAATCACCTTGGCGGCATACTCACGTTCTCCGAGGAAATGGCCGAAACGTATCCTGACTCCGAGAACCTGTCTTATCAACCTGAGGGTCTCGACCTTTACGCTGAGCCTTGCGGCGAGTGGGATAATCAGATGGCGTATCACTTCGACTTCAGCAGCCTGAATGCTTGGTGGAGCAGAGAAGTGGAAGGAAACTTCATGTTCCACGTTTCCGGGTTCCAGGACGTGGCTGGAAATCCGATGGTCCCGTGGACCGATCCGGCAAACGTGATCACCCTGCTCGATACGTGTCTGCCCACCGTCACGCTGACCAAGGCTGACCTGCAGAACGATCCTGTAGGAAGCCTTCCACTCCGCTTCAAAGCAACCTTCAGCGAGCCAATAGTTGGTCTTGAGGCTTCCGATTTCGTGATCGGCGGAACAGCTGGGGCATCAACAGCAACCGTCGTGGAGATTGCACCAAACGATGGAAGCACCTATGAGGTACATATTTCCGGAATCGCGCAAGACGGTACGGTTGTGGTGACCCTTACCGGTTCGACTGCAGTCTCTGATGTGGCAGGTAACCATCTCGATCCTGAGGGGATCTCCTACCTCGAGAATGAGATTGCGTTCGATGCAACGGCGCCATCAGTCACCATCAATCAAGCTGCATCCCAATCCGATCCGACATTGGATGTCCCTGTCGAATTCACAGCCGTGTTCTCCGAATCTGTCACGGGTTTCAATGCTACGGATGTTGTACTATCTGGAACAGCGAATCCCGCGACAGCGCAAGTGACTGAGGTTAGCCCGAACAACGGGACGACGTATCGGATTCGGGTCACCGGGATGAGCGGTCCGGGAACCGTGATCGCGTCGATTCCCGAGCGCAAGGCTGAAGATGCTGCAGGCAACAACAACACTGCATCCACATCAACGGACAGCCAAGTCACAATCCAGACACCCGCCGTTCCAACAGGCATGACAGCGACAAACGGAACCTACTCCAATCGCGTTGTCCTTTCGTGGAGTGGAGTTACCGGAGCCACACACTATCAGCTATCCAGGGCGCGCGGCATTGCCGCCGGCAGTTACGAGGTCTTCGAGACGAATGCACCCGGCACAAGCTTTGACGATACATCCGTGACCGGATGCATTCTCCATTGGTACAAAGTGACCGCGTGCAATGCCGTCGGTTGCAGTGCTCTCTCGGAGACGGAGCCCAATGGTGATGGATACAGGATTGGTGGGACAGCGCCTGGAGCGATACCGAATTTCGACGCTGGCGCTGGCGAGGCGTGTAGCGGTGTGAACTGGGGTGTCCCCCTGACATGGGATGCAGAGCCATCAACCGAGTATTACGAAATCTGGCGAGCCTTCCCGGATTGGACAACATGCAAGGACCGCTGGGATAACGCTGACTGTGACATGCCACCTGACAGCGAATTCTCGTTCCTCGTCAACGTGACCGAAACGGAATTCAGAGACGAGACTGCCGCTGGATGGTATTGCGAGAATGCCTACAAGATCCGCGGCTGTAATCGCTGTGGTTGCGGGCCCTGGTCTCCACCGGAGATGGGATTCTCCGGCGGGCCCTGTTTCTAGGGACCGCCACAGTCATCGATCGGCGCGTGCTGTCGCAAGGGCAGCACGCGCCGCGCCAGGGTGCTGGCTCAGGGAAGCCATTCCTGTGGGATGAATCCGTACGTCTCCACTGTGTGGCACCTTCACTTGGAAGGGCAGAGATCTGCTGACGGTGTGGTCATGGTAGAGCTACTCGGTCGCGGAAGGTCTCTGCCACAATCGAGAGTCCTCTCACGATGCCCGCATGCGACCATACGATCTCGCCATTGGGTGCAATGAAGAAGAGCGTTGGAACGCTGGGAATGTCGAATGCGAAGGCCATCCGCCACTGAGGGTCGAGGAGAATGGAGAGGCGAGCCGCATCACGCTCAAATGCTTCGCTGTCGGTAATCTCGCCACCGACGACAAGCCACGTATCCATGAACTGGGCAACTTCAACCACTGCCGGAAGCATGTAGTGGCAATACGAGCAATCTGCCCCTGCGAAGAACAGCAACAACGGCTCCTGCAGCGCCATGAAGCCCATCACGGGTTCTATGGGATCTGCATTGTGGCTCTCCGCCCAGGCAGAGATGCCGAGGGGTTCGGCCAATGCCTCTGCGAGTTGCTCCGCTGTGAACTCATGTTCCAGGCGCCCCACTTGCTCACCTGCGTCGAAGAGGCACACCGTTGGAACACAGTCGATCCTCAACACGGAGGCAATCAGGCCATGATCATCAACGATGACAGGCCAGATGAATCCGGGATCCGCAGTCATCTGGTGCGCTGCGTCGCTCTCCTCCGGAACGACGACCCACACATTCACATCCCTCGCATCGCACTGGAGCTGAGTCCCGACCAGATCGAGCGCGGTGATACATGCCTCCGAATCCGGAACGACAAAGAGTAGCATCGTCTGCCCAGTGAGATCGAGATCGGTAACGCAACCGCCCGAGAGCAGTGGAAGCGCAAACGGTGGGAGAACCGCCCCCATCGCCGGGACAGCAGAGACAATGCTCAGGAGAAGTACTACAAGAACTCGTCGCGTGTACATCGCTCACCTCTTCGTAGCCGCTTACAGGACAGCGTAGCAGCCGCTAGTGTATTCCCCGCTGCTGGCAATGACAACGTATGAGCCTGCTTCAACACCTACCGTCTCATCCTCTGCCACGAGTGCCTGAGATTGGGCCCGTAGCGAACCCCTGATCTGAAGTCCCGCGCCTACATCTATCGTGCAAATGGACGCTTTGGATGTCTCTGCTGATGCACATGGTTACCTGTATCTCGTAAGACTTCCGAGGTTCCTTTTGCCTGGACGAGAGCTTCGGTGGACACTTTGGGACGTATCATGTGTATGGAGGTATGTCTCGTACGCAAGGCCCATGTGATTCGGGCTGGGTCTGTGCGAGCCCATTCTAGCTGTCCGTCGTCTCGAGGTGCCGGGCGGTTGCAAACTGGAGGTCAAGTATGAAGATGGACCCTACCGCGTGGCAAGGCCGGGGACTCGTTCGAGTTGCCATTGTGTTCCTGCTACTCATCGGACTCAGCGGATTGGCTGTAGCTAACCCCGTGGAAGACGTATTCCCGTTGGTTTCTGGGAACTCGGCGTTTGCGTTCGCGTTGTATCGTCAGCTTTCTGGTACGGATGCCTCGGCCAATCTCTTGTTCTCGCCGTACAGCATCTCTGCAGCGCTTGCCATGGCATATGCCGGCGCCCGCGCTGAGACGGAAATCCAGATGCAGGACGTCTTGCGCTTCACCTTGGGGCAAGATCGGACGCATTCGGCATTCCAGCAACTGCGCCAACTACTGATGACGCAAGATCGATTCCAGGACAACGCCGATTCAGATCCGTTCCGCCTGCGTGTTGCCAATTCCCTGTGGCGACAGATCGACTATGCGTTCTTAGAAAGCTACATCTCGACGCTGCAATCCTTCTATGGCACCGACGCGTTCGAAGCTGACTTCGCGGCCGATTGCGAGGACGCCCGCCAATCGATCAACGCGTGGGTCAGCGATCAGACGGAAGAGAAGATCCCCGAGTTGATTCAGCCTGGTGCGCTCTCTCCAGCGACAGTTCTTGTGCTAGCAAACGCGGTGTACTTTCAGGCGGCTTGGGAGTTCCCGTTCTCGGAGGAGGAAACGTCGAAGTTGCCTTTTGTGCTTGCGGATGGGCAAACCTGTCTTACACCAATGATGCAGCAGACAGCCCACATCCACTATGCGAATACGAGTTACGGAGACATCGTGGAGCTCGGCTATGCAAACAGCCGTACGACAATGACGCTCATTCTCCCAGACGATCAGATGTCGCTCGCTTCCTTTGAGAGTAGCCTGTCTGTCGAGGTATTCGACGAGATGCTCGCGTCACTTGAATACAGACCCGTCACATTGACCCTACCGAAATTCTCCTACCGCGCGGCGTTGTCTCTGTCTCATACGCTTGCGGCCATGGGAATGCAGGCCGCATTCTCGGATACTGCGGACTTCTCTGGAATGGACGGAACCTACGATCTGCTGATCAGTGAGGTCATTCATGAAGCCTTCATTGTCGTCGATGAGAAAGGGACCGAAGCTGCAGCCGCCACAGCAGTCATTATGGCAAGGGGTGGCCTGCCTGAGACTCCGAGGGTTGTCATCTTCGATCGTCCGTTTCTCTTCGCCATTCGCGATACGGAGACAGGAACCATCCTCTTCCTCGGTCGGGTGATGGATCCCAGCGCGTAGCGGAAATTGATCTGCCACATGCGACTCCGCATTGAGCTTCAGCTCGACCAGCGATCCTCGCATCGCCTGTGTCAAGATTCCGAAAGCCCAGAGAATGTCAGCAGTAGGTGTGTTGGGAGCGCGGTTGAAAAGCTGTACCACCTAGAGGGGAAGGACGTGAGGTGATGAGCGTTCTCTCTGGGCTCGTTCTCAGCCCGTAGGCCAAGTTGCAGGAGGTTTAGGAGCTTGGCACCCTGCTGGATTCACGTCGGCCGAGGAAGCGGGCGCGGTACTCTGATTCCCGGATTACGATGCTGCCACCTCGTGCCCCGACTTCTTGCCGCGTTCGATGGCTTCGTCGATGGTTCCCACCATGTAGAAGGCCTGCTCCGGGATGTCGTCGAGCTTCCCGTCGACAATCATCCCGAATCCCCTGACGGTGTCTTCGAGCTTCACATAGGCCCCTGGACGTCCGGTGAAGTGCTCGGCCACGGCCATGGGTTGGGACATGAATTTCTCGACTTTGCGTGCACGCCGAACGGCCAGCTGGTCTTCTTCCGACAGCTCGTCCATGCCCATGATGGCAATGATGTCTTTCAGATCCTCGTAGCGCTGCAGCACTTCCAAGGTGCGTTGCGCGACGCGATAGTGCTCGCGGGTAATGATATTGGGATCCAACATGGTCGAGTTCGACTGTAGGGGATCGACGGCTGGGTAGATGCCCTTTTCCACGATCTCTCGCGACAAGGTGATGGCTGCATCGAGGTGGCTGAATACAGTGGCTGGTGCGGGGTCGGTTAGGTCATCGGCGGGAACGTACACGGCTTGCACAGACGTGATCGACCCTTTCTTGGTCGATGTGATGCGCTCCTGAAGTTCGCCCATCTCGGTGGCCAATGTCGGCTGGTATCCAACTTCGGACGGCATGCGCCCGAGCATGGCCGAGACTTCACTCCCTGCTTGTGCGAAGCGAAAGATGTTGTCGATGAACAGCAGGACATCTGTTTCTTGCTCATCGCGGAAGTACTCCGCGACTGTGACGCCGGTCAGTGCGACGCGGAATCGCGCGCCCGGGGGCTCGTTCATCTGTCCATAGACAAGCGCCGTGTTCTTGAGCACGTCCGCTTCCTTCATCTCGAGGTAGAGGTCGTTGCCTTCTCGCGTGCGCTCGCCGACGCCGGCAAACACGGAATAGCCGTCGTGCTCGTAGGCAATCGAGCGGATCATCTCCATGATCAGCACCGTTTTACCGACACCTGCGCCGCCGAACAGCCCGATCTTGCCGCCCTTCGGGAAGGGTGCGACCAGGTCAATAGATTTGATCCCGGTTTCAAAGACTTCGGTCTCGGTCTCCTGATCGAGCAGGCTGGGTGCCTTGCGGTGGATCGAGTAGCGCTTCTTCGTTGCTGGAGGATCGAGTTCATCGATCGGTTCGCCCACGATGTTGATCAATCGCCCGAGCGTCTCCGGCCCTACAGGAACCGAGATCGGGCCGCCTGTGTTCACGACTTCGTTCCCACGTGCAAGTCCGTCGGTTGAGTCCATGGCAATGGCCCGCACAATGTTATCTCCCAAGTGCTGTGCCACTTCGAGAATGAGATCCTTCTCGCCTTCGCGCTCAATGCGCAACGCATCATTGACGCGAGGGAGGCTGCCTTTCTCAAATCGTGCGTCAATGACGGGGCCTTTGATCTCCGTGATCCTGCCTATGGACTCTTGTGCGTTCATCGCGTGACTCCTCGTGCTACTCGTTCATGCGCAGTGCCTCGGCACCGCCAATGATGTCTGCGATCTCTCGTGTGATCGCCTGCTGACGGGCTTTGTTGTAGGCACGCGTCAAGCTGGTGATGAGATCCTCGGCATTGTCGGTCGCTGCCTTCATGGCCTGTCGGCGAATGGCAATCTCGCTCGTCTTGGTTTCCAGCAGTGCTGCGTAAAGCTTCGCCCGCAAGGTCATGCGAACAGCGATATCCAGCATCACTTCTGCTTCCGGATCGATCAAATCGTCATTACTTGTAGGTTGAAGCTCTAGGGGCAAGAACTGCTGTACGACCACGCGCTGGGACAGGTCCGACAAGAAGGTCATGTACACCAGGTCAACGCGCCCGACCTCGTCGGTCTCGTAGTGCGTCATCAACTCGTTGGCTATGCGGCCGGCAATCTCCGCTGTCGGCTGATCGTAGGTGTGGGAGTAGGTTGCGAGCGTGTTCACGTGTCGACGCGCGAAGTATAGCCGCGCTTTCTCGCCACCAAGGATGAGGCGACTGTTCCGGCCGTGTTCGGACAACAATTCCTCGGTCTTGCGATTCAGATCTCCCTTGTACCTGCCGCAAAGGCCTCGGTCGGAGTTGAGTACGAACACGCCAATCTCTTCTACCTTGTTCGGTGCGGTCAGTGGATGCGCTTCCGCATCCGCGGACAGTCTCCCGAGAAGCCGCTGCGTGAACGCGTCGAGATCCGTCATGTACGGCCGGATCGAGTCCAACTGCCGCTTGATGCGCGTCAGTTTCGTCATGGCAATCGCGTTCATCGCCTTGGTGATCTGGGCGATGTCGGTGATGTTGCCAATTCGACTCTTGATCGATCTTACGTTCTGTGCCACAACGCACCTCAATTGCCTGCAAACGTTCCGATTGGCGCGTGCTTCGTGACGCCGATTCCGCACCGCGGCTGCAGGATCCCTTTATCCTGCGAATCGCTCCTTGAATTCGGCCACCGCTCGATCCAATCGTTCTCTCAGGTCATCCGTTAGTTTCTGTTCCGCCCGAAGCGTCTCGAAAATCTCCTCGTGTGCTTCATGAACGTACCGAAGCCACGCTTCTTCGAACCGGCGCACTGCATGTACTTCGATGTCTGTAAGGTGGTTCTCAACGGCCACATAGAGTGACACAACTTGCTCTTCGACAGGCATCGGTGCGTATTGGTTCTGCTTGAGGATCTCCATCAACCGATCGCCGCGCGCCAGCTGTGCTTTGGATTCTTCGTCAAGATCCGACGAGAACTCGGCAAAAGCTTCCAGCTCGCGGTATTGAGATAGCTCCAATCGTAGCTCGCCGGCAATCTGCGACATCGCTTTGATTTGGGCGTCTCCGCCCACACGTGATACGGAGAAACCGACGTTCATTGCCGGGCGGAAGCCTTGGTTGAACAAGTCGGTCTCTAGGTAGATCTGTCCGTCTGTAATCGAGATCACGTTCGTTGGAATGTAGGCCGTGATATCGCCAGCCTTGGTTTCGATCAATGGGAAGGCGGTCAGCGATCCACCGCCGTTTTCGTCGGACATGCGCACGGCACGTTCCAGGAGCCTCGAATGGGTATAGAAAATGTCACCGGGATAGGCTTCCCGCCCAGGGGGGCGGCGAAGCAAGAGCGACAGCTCTCGGTAGGCAACGGCATGCTTCGAGAGATCATCGTAGACGATGAAGGCGTCTCGGCCGCTGTAGGTGAAGTGTTCGGCCATGGCGCAGCCTGCATACGGGGCGAGATACTGCAACGGCGTCGGAGAATTTGCATCTGCAACCACAACAATGGTGTATTCCATCGCCCCGTGTCGCGTCAGGATGTCGATGGTTCGGGCCACGGTCGATGTCTTCTGTCCAATGGCGACGTAGACGCAGATGACGTCTTGCCCCTTCTGGTTGATGATCGTATCGAGCGCAATCGCTGTCTTGCCGGTACGCCGGTCACCGATAATCAATTCGCGCTGGCCCCGCCCGATCGGCGTCAGTGCATCCACGGACTTGAGGCCGGTTTGCAGCGGCGTATCGACGGGCTGGCGGTCGACAACGCCCGGCGCGATGATCTCGGCCTTCCTCATCTCCACGGCTTCGACATCGCCTTTGCCGTCCATCGGACGCCCTAATGGATCGACTACGCGCCCGAGGAGTGCATCGCCTACTGGGGTCTCAAGAACCCGGGCAGTTCTCCGGACTTCATCCCCTTCTTGGACCCGTTCGGAGTCCCCGAACAGCGCAACCCCCACGGACTCCTCTTCGAGATTCAGGACGAGACCATAGATCTCGTTCGGGAGGGCAACGATTTCGGATGCCATGGCACGTTCCAGGCCGTAGACGCGGGCAATGCCGTCTCCAACTTCGACGACAACGCCAACTTCTTGCATCTCAAGATCGTATTCCAATCCCTTGATCTGTTCCTTGAGAATGGCCGTAATCTCGTCTTTGCGCGTGCCAGTCACCTTGTCCCCCTAGCTTTCCAGTTGCGCTCGCAGTGACGCGAGCCGCGACTTCATTGTTCCGTCAAGAACCTGCCCTTCGGCTTCAATCCGTGCGCCTCCGAGCAGCTGTTCGTCTACGGCTTCCTCGAGTTCAACCGGCCGATCAAGAACGGACTCCAACTTCGACACGAATCGGTCCCGCTGTTCGTCCGTCATTGCCTGCGCAGCGACAAGCCGCACGCGAACGATTCCCTCTGCCTGTGTGCGCACATCGCGGAACTCGCTTCGAATGAGATCCAAGTAGGATTCCCTGCGATTCCGTATGACAAGCGTTAGAAAGCTCGCCAGGGTCTGCGATACTTCCGGAAATGCAAGCAGCAGCAGATCGCGCTTCGCGCCACGCGGTACCAGCGGATGCGCAAGAAACTTCGAGATCTCCGGGTGCGTTGCCGTAGATTCCACAACTTCTTCAAGTTCAGTTTCCAGCGATGCAACCGAATGCGTCTCCTGCGCGATCTCGAAAAGCGCTTCTGCATATCGACGTGCGACTTCTCGGGATCTCACGTCGCAATCCTTAGGTTTTCGCCGTCAAGTTCTTCCAGCAGCTGGTCGAGCAATCGCTGATGATCTTCAATACGTACCTCTCGATCGAGGACGCGCTCCGCGCCGAGCACAGCAATCTCCGCGTAAGCGGATCTCAAGTCAGCAATCATCTGATCGCGCTCCTGCTCGAGCCGTTGCTTGCCGTCTTCCAGAATCTTCGAAGCGTCCTTCTTCGCGGCGTTCCGCGCTTGCGCAATGACCTCTTCGGCTTGCTTCCGTGCATCCTCAAGCAAGCGCTCGGCTCGAGTACGCGCTTCTTGGAGCGCCTTCTTCTGATCCTGTACCAGCTGTGCCGCCTCGTTCTCGCTCTGCTTTGCCGCCTGCATTTGTGCAGCAATCTGGTCTCGCCGCTTGTCCAGGAATTCAAGTGCGGGCTTGAACAACAGCCGTTTGAGTACATACAGGAGAAGCCCGAAGTTGACCCATTGAAGCACAACAGTCCAGTTGATGCTCCGGACGATCTTCCCCCATTCAACGCTCATGCAGACTCCCTAGGCAACGAACAACAAGACGATGGCGATCAGCAACGAGTAGATGCCCGTGGATTCCGTAATGGCCTGTCCAAGGACCATCGTACGCATCAGGGCACCTTGCATTTCAGGCTGTCGCGCCATGCCGTCCAGGGCGTGTGCCGCAGCCATTCCTTCGCCGATCGCAGGCCCAATGGCTCCGATGCCCATGCAGAGTCCTGCGGCAATGTACTTCGCTGCGGTGGCAATATCGGCACCCGAGATCCCACTCGCTACACCTTGTGCTTCCTGCAGCATGATTCCTCCTTCATTCCTCCACAGCCACGTTGATATAGGCCACGGCAAGAATCGCAAACACAAACGCCTGGATCGCGCCGAAGAACAACCCAAACACGATATTCAACACGGATGGCACCGCAATTGGTGCGAACTTCGCCATCACAATTGTGACCAGAATGGTCCCTGCCAAGATGTTTCCGAAGAGACGGAATGCGTGTGACATAGGGCGAGACAACTCCCCAATGATGTTCAATGGCAACAAGAAGGGAACAGGTTCCAGGAACCCCTTCAAGTACCTCTTGATCCCTTTGGCTCGTGCAGCGAGAACTTGAGACACGAAGAATACCATGAGTGCTAGGCTCAGAGTGACATTCAGATTCTGAGTTGGCGCGCTTAGGTGAGGCACGATCCCGATCCAATTCGAGAGCAGAACATACAGGAACAACGTGGAGATGAAGGGGAACATTGCAAGCGCGAGCCGCTGAGATGAAAAGCTGGACGTCAACTGCCCTTGCAAGAGATCGATGAGTGCAACAAGTGCTGCTTGCACACGGTTCGGTCGGTCTTCGATCGGTTGTTTCAGTGCGCGCCGTAGGAACAAGGCCAGCACCACGAGCACCGTCATCACAATCCAGGACATGATCACGGCGTCGCGATCGAATTGGACCTGTGCACCCCACAAGTGGAGTGTCACGATCTGCTTCTCGCCAAGATGAACGAGCGTATTCGATAGCTGCTCGAAGATGCTCTTGATCATCGCTCCTCCCGTTTCCGTCCCCGTTCTGGGATGTGCAAGTTTACTTGGGCTGCGAAGAATCCTCCACACGCGCCAAGCACAACTTCACGCCCCAGATAGATGGCGATCAAGCACAGTGCGCCTGCGAGGAAAAGGAGTCGGCTTGTGCTGGAAATGGCGGCCCAAGGCCTGGGATTGGGTGCTCCCTCAGCATCCTTGCGAAGCAATGCGCGCCCGATCTCATGCAAGAGCAGTAGGTTGCTGGTAAACAGTGCGAATCCCAAGCCAACACCCAGTGCGATTGGGTATTGCCGAAGAAGAATGAGCGCGATGAGTGCAAGCACGAGAAGAATGAGCGCGGATTTCCATCGAAACGGATCACGAACGCACGCTCCTGGTGTCATCATCAATCCTTGAAGGCCGACGCTGGCAGACGCCCTAGATCGTCTGAATCTGTTTGCCTTTCTCCTCTATGAGCTCATCCACTTTCTTGGTGTACTCGTGGATTGCATCGTCGTTCTTCTCACGATGCTTGCGATGGTCGTCTTCGGAGATGTCACCGTCTTTCTTCAGCTGATCTAGTTTGTCGTTCGCGTCTCTGCGAACGTTTCGGAGTGCCACTTTGGTCTCTTCCCCGCGTGCTTTGATGACCTTGGTGAGTTCCTTGCGGCGTTCCTCGGAGAGCTTCGGGACCTTGACTCGGATGACGTGTCCGTCATTCTCCGGATTGAGTCCGAGATCGGCAGCAAGAATTGCCTTCTCGACCTCGGCCATCTGTGTCTTGTCGTAAGGTTGGACCACGAGAAGGTTCGGGTCCGGCGCGGCAATCGTTGCCATTTGCTTGAGCGGCGTCATCGCGCCGTAGTAGTTGACTTGAACGTCTTCGATCATCGCAGGATTCGCTCGTCCGGTCTGAATCTTCGCGAGATTGGATTTCAGCACGTCGAGGCTGCGATCCATGTGGCTGACCATTTCGCGTCGAACGTTTTCTGGCATACTAACACCTCGCGTGCATTGTAGTCCTATTCCGGGTTTGAAGCAATATGCGGACGCACCCTTGACATTGTGCTCTCGAGTAACGTAGGTTATGAGTAGCGGCGCATCTGCGCCGTTTTGTCATTCCGCATTGCGCTTCCGAGCAAGCAATCCCGGGATGACCACAAACGAACTCAGTGCACTCACAATCATCGTCATTGCAATCAGGAGGCCGAAGTTCTGTAGCCCTTGGAATTCGGAGACGATCATGACCCCGAATCCCAGAGCAAGTGCAAGCGCGTTGAAGACAATGCCGGTTCCTGTAGTTCGTGCGGCAACTTCGAGTGCAGTCGCACGTACAACATCTCGTGCACGTTCTTCCCGATAGCGCTCAATGAAATGAATCCCGTAGTCAATCCCGATGCCGATCGTAATCGACGAAATCATGAGTGTTGCGATGTCGAGGCTCTTCCCAGCATACGACATCACACCGAAGTTGAACAGTACCGTGAACAGCAGCGGGACGAGGCTTACGAGACCTGCAGACACAGATTGCATCAGGAGAATGACAATCACCCCAGCTGCAAGGATTGAGGTTCCCAGACTGGTCAACTGACTTCTGGCAATAGACGAGAACATGTTGGCTTGGATCCGTGTCGGTCCTGCCATGCGTGCGATTGGCAGATTGCCGAAGTGCTCATGCAAGTACTCCACGACGGCCTGGACGAGGGCTCGTTGCTCATCCGCGGATTGCAGATCGTGGAATCCCATAATCTCTCCGGCTGAGTAGTCACGGAGCGAGAGCACGCCGAGTGATCCTCCTTGAAACGAGAACAGAAGGAGAAGCTGTGCAACCGTACTTTGCTCCACTGGGATCGCGTAGAAGGCAGGATCGTCAGCATGGAAGCGTTGGTTCATTTCCCGTACGACATCGGCGATGGAGAGCACTTTCCGAACCCCCTGGCTCTCCAGGAAGGCTTCAAACGCAACGATTTTGGACAGGATGTTCGGATCCTTGAGCCCGTTGGGAGCCCCTGTATTGATCTCAATCATGATCTGATTGGAGCCGGCAAATAGCGTGTCCAGGTGATCCATCGCTTGCACCGTCGGATGCGTTTCCCCAAGGAACGCACGTTGTGTTGTCTCGATCTTCATCAGGGGAATGCTTGCGGCAAAAACGCCCGTAAGAGCAACCGCCGTCGCGAGAACGATCCATCGGTAGTTCGCCGCTGTACGCACGAGGGATGTGAGAATCGGTGCAAGAAGCGGGCGCACTCGGCGTTTGCGTGGAGCGGGTCGCTTCACAAGGCACAGGATGGCGGGGATCAAGAGCAGGGACAGGAACATCGCAAAGAGAATCCCAAGGGCTGTGTACAGTCCGAAGGTTCGCTGTGGCACCATGTAGGCATTCAGGAGCGAAAGGAAACCAACAGCCGTGGTCATCGACGTCATCACTACCGGCCGCTTCATCGAAACCATGGTTTCGAGGATGGCCTCCCGCTTCTCCCGAACGCGCTCCAAGGATTCGCGATAGCGGCTCAACACATGGATACCATCCGCAATGCCAATGGCCATCAGGAGAACCGGGAGAATAAACGAAAGCACGGTGATCGCAACACCTGTGATCGCCATGATTCCCAGCGTCCAGGCAACCGATAGCACGACGACGGCAAACGGGATGAGCACACCCCATTTCCAACGGAAACTCGCGTACAAGACGCCTACGATCACGCCAATCACCATAGGGAGGAACAGCTGTAGGTCACGGCGCATCGATCGCTGCAGGGTAAGGTTCACATACGGAAGTCCCGCAATTGTAAACCGGATGCCTTCTCGCTCGTGTGCGCGAACGACAGCTTCAATACCCAGCGCGAAAGGAACCATTTCGACATCCGGAATCGGTTGCAGCACGAAGGCAAGTGCGGTTCCCGTAGACGAGATAACGTAGTCGCGCAAGGTTGCGTCATTCATGACAAGCTCGCGATACGCATCGATCTCTGCAGAACTCCTTGGCGCTTCGCCTCTTGGAGCCGCCGATCGAACCTCGATCGCAGACTCTGTACCGCGGATGACCGTGGCGCTCAGTGGACCCGCCATGTCCTCTACAAGCGGGAGCGCCTCAAATGCCGACTCCAGGGTTTCCGCCAACACAAGCGTGTCTTCGTTGAATACCCCGTTTGGATTCTCCAGTGAGACAATGACCCGAAGCTGCGACCCAAAGCGATCATTGGCTTCGTCCGCCGCAATCACTGCCGGGTCTCTTCGGTTCAGGTAATTGGAGAAGTCGACATCCACACGCAGCAGGGTAATGAACGATGCGAGAACAACGGTGATCCCGGCAGCGACAATCACGATGATCTTGGGGTGATCGATCGCCCATTCGATGCAGGCGTCGGCGGCGCTATCCAGCCACTTCATCACCGCTTGGAATCTACGCATTTCAGGCTCCTGCGTCGTGCCTGAGCCCACGCCACATGAGATCGGCAAGTTCTTTCGGTGCAGCGGCAAGGGCGTTGTCTGACGAATCGGACGAGAAGACCCAACAGGCAGTCATTGTCTGAACCAGATCGAACAGGGCTTGCGCGACAATTTCGGGATTGCATGGACGCAACCATCCTGCTTCGATCCCACCTTCTAGGATCTCGGCAATTCGGCCAATAATCGTACGTTGCAGGGAGAGAATCCTCTCTTGCAGACGGCTGCCTCTGTGAAACCGTTCGTACAGAATGAGTTCCGCAAGTTCGCGTCGGTCCTTCATCTGATTGAAGTGAGATTCCAGTAGATGCTGGATCTGATCGCGGAGTGGCAGACTCGTGTTCCCCAGTTCCTCGAGAAACGCCATTCGCTCCAGGAGACCATCCTCGAATACGGAGATCAGCAAATCGTCCTTGTTCTTGAAGTAATTGTAGATCGTGCCCACAGCGACACCCGCGTCTTCGGCAATTGCAGCCATCCGGGCGCGGTGGAAGCCGTCTCTTGAGAAGACGCGGATGGCGGCGTTGCGGATTCGCTCTCTGAAGTCTGTCGATCGTTTCGTGGGCATAGTGAATGAACGTTCATTCATTGTATACGTGCAACTTGAGAAGTCAATCCCTCTTCGGTTCTGATGCAGCACTGGGAATCGGGTATAGTTGTACCGGATTACACTTAGGGAGGATCATGGCTGCACTCTTTCGAATGTCTGAAGCAACAGCACTCGGACTGCATGCTGCAGTGCTTGTTGCCGAAGCAGAAGGGCCCGTTTCCGCAGCTCATATGGCCGGAACGTTGGATGCATCCGAGGCTCACTTGGCGAAGGTACTGCAATCATTGACACGCGCGGGTTTGCTTCGCTCCAAGCGCGGCCCAAGGGGAGGCTATGTGCTTGCGCGTGCAGCATCCGAGATCTCGCTCTTGGATGTCTATGAATCGCTGGAGGGCAAGTTGCCCTCTGTAACTTGCCTATTCGAGCGCACGCAATGCGATCGTCCGCAGTGTATCCTTGGCGGCCTGATCGAATTCGTGCGCACGCAGATTGGCGACTATCTTAGTTGCACATCGCTCCAAGACGCAGCATCTATGCATGGATCTTAACTCGAAGGCCGGGTTCGCATCATATCAGTGAATTGCTCCAGGCGTGGACTCAAACGAAGGCCCAGTACCTCCGCAGAGGTACCGGGAATCGTCGTCTGGTGGAGGTGATCGGATTCGAACCGACAACCTCCCGCGTGCAAGGCGGGCGCTCTCCCGGTTAGAGCTACACCCCCAGAATGTTCGGATGCAATTATAGTGCGCGCTTCAACCTGATCAAGGAACGCTTTCTTATCGCAAGATCCGTTTGAGTGCTCCGGGAGCCCTGGCTACCATGCAACACGGAGGCATCATGCCACGGAACAACACCATCGAGAGCAAGCTGAAGGCGTTGCCGACAACCCCGGGCGTTTACTTGATGAAGGATGCAGCAGGTGACGTGATCTATGTGGGCAAGGCGGCCGTGCTTCGATCGCGCGTGCGATCGTATTTCCAGTCGTCGGATGCCATGCCCGTTCGAACCAAGACACTGGTCGCTGAGATTGATGATTTCGAAGTGATTCAGACATCCACGGAATCGGAGGCTTTCCTTCTGGAGGACAGCCTCGTGAAACGCCATCAACCTCGCTTCAATGTGCGTCTTCGTGACGACAAACGATATCCGTACCTGATGTTCACAGACGAGCCTTTTCCTCGTGTACGCATCGTTCGACGCCGTTATCCGGACAGCGCCCGCTACTTCGGCCCATTCACAAATGCGAAGGCAATGCGCGCAACGTTGAAGCTTGCGCAGAAGCTGTTTCCAATTCGAACATGCTCGCTCGACCTGCCGCTCAAGACGCCCAGAAGACCGTGTCTGAACTTCCATATCGGCCGTTGCTCCGCGCCGTGTGCGGAGTTGATCTCGCAGGCCGAGTACGCTCAGCTGGTCGATCGGGCGGCAATGCTGTTCGAAGGGAGGCTGACGGGGTTGATCTCTCACCTGCGCAAAGCGATGAAGACGGCTTCCGAGGAGATGGCCTTTGAACGTGCAGCACAGCACCGCGATCAGCTGTACTCGCTCCGCCGCACGATGGAACAGCAATCTGTGGTCTTGAACGATCAAATCGATCGTGATGTTGTAGGACTCGCCTTGGAGGAGGCTGACGCAAGCGTTTCGCTGTTCATGGTTCGCGGCGGGCGTATGGTGGGGCGGCAAGTCTTCTTCCTTCGGAGACCTGCTGAGGTATCGGAATCCGAGGTCATCTCGTCCTTTCTTACACAGTACTACGCGCAAGCATCCTCCGTGCCTCGTGAGATCTTGCTCCCAGCAGAGCCACAGGACGATCAGCTCTCAGAGTGGCTGTCGGGGCTCCGGGGGCAGCGCGTCGCCATCAAGGTGCCTCAACGAGGAGAGAAGCGGGCACTTGTGAGGTTGGCATCGGAGAATGCGAAGTTCTCGCTCAAGCAAGATCAGAAGAGAACCGCGGTCCGTAGGGAGTCCTCGACCGCGCTGATCGAGCTTGTGGATGGGCTAAGCCTTGGATCCTTTCCCCAGCGGATTGAGGCCTTTGATATCTCGAATACTCAGGGGGGAGAAGCTACCGGTTCGATGGTTGTCTTCGAGAACGGTAGGCCAAGAAGAGACGCATATCGTCGATTCAAGGTCCACCTTTCCGGCAAACCTGATGACTACGCCATGATGAAAGAGGTTGTCCGCCGGCGTTTCCGCAGAGGTCTGGCGGAGATGGCCAATCCGACCATCGCACGCGGCAAGTTCTCAGAACTTCCGGATCTACTCCTCATTGATGGCGGCAAGGGACAGCTCAATGTTGCGGTACAGGTTCTCCAAGAACTCAACATCGAGGGAATCGATGTGATCGGTCTTGCCAAGCGCGAGGAAGAGGTCTTCCAGCCAGGACAACGTGAGCCTGTACGACTGGCCGTCGATTCCGAGGCCCTTCTGTTGCTTCGCCGGATTCGGGACGAAGCCCACCGCTTTGCGATCTCTTATCATCGGAAGCTCCGTACGCGACGCAGCTTGGCTTCAATCTTGGACGAGATTCCGGGCATCGGACCTAAGCGCAAATCCTCGCTGATGAAGACGTTCGGCTCCGTCGATCGGCTTGCGCAAGCCTCTGCAGAAGAGATCGCCTCTTCAGCGAGCATTCCTCTCTCGGTGGCTCAAGGCATCCTCAAACGGCTGGCGTAGCACCCCCAAGCTTTGGCCTAGTCACCATTCGTCGCCTTTACTCCTCCAGCCAAACCCTCTGGTGCAGGAACCGCCATTGACCTGCGCCACCAGCCAAAGCCACTGGAGTAAGCGCCGACGATCTTCGTATACTGCCGTCCGAGTGAAGGAGGCTGTACAGCATGCAAACCGTTGATCTACTAAGAACGCTGTCAAATGCATTCGGTGTTTCCGGTTTCGAGGATGACGTGCGAGATCTCATCGTCGAGCTTGTGTCGCCGTTCGTCGACCAAGTCGAGACGGACACCTTGGGCAATGTGTTTGCGATCCGGAGGTCTTCAGATCCGGATGCCAAGACATTGCTTCTCGATGCACACACAGACGAAATCGGCTTCCTTATCAAGTGGATCGAAGCCGATGGATTCCTGCGGTTTGCCCCACTGGGAGGCTGGGATCCACGGATCATTCCCGGCCATCGTGTGGCGATTCAAACGCGTTCCGGAAGGATGCAAACAGGCGTGATTGGAACCGCTCCGCCGCACATTCTTTCCGCAGAGGAACGGAAGGCACCGCTTCCGATTGAGAAGATGTTTATCGACATCGGTGCCACATCCGCCGAGGAAGCTGAAGCCATGGGAATCCGCATCGGAGACCCGCTGACCATTCACTACCCATTCGAGGAGGTTACGGATGGGTACGTAACCGGCAAGGCGTTCGACGATCGGGCTGGGTGTGCCGTACTCCTCGAAACTGCAGAAAGAACGGCCAAACAGGAGCTCGGTGTTCATGTCGTGTTTGCCTTCGTCTTCGGAGAGGAAGTCGGGCTCCGTGGCGCACGCACTGCCGCCTTTCAGATCGATCCAGATCTTGCAATCGCTGTCGAAGGAACCATCGGGGCGGACATGCCGGGGGTTCCACCCAATGCTCAACCTGTGCGACTTGGAAAGGGACCGGCAATCTCCGTCGCTGATCGATCCATCGTGGTAAAGCGCCATGTGCTCGAGGCAATGGAGGCGATTGCCGATGAAGCTGGTATTCCCTATCAGTACAAACTCCCGACCTATGGCGGAACAGATGCTGGTGCCATCCACCTCACCAAGGGAGGCGTGCTTGCAGGTGTCGTGTCGGTTCCCTGCCGCTATATTCATTCGCCGATTTCGACCCTTCGATTGGACGACTTTAATGCAACCAGTCGATTTGTGACAGCGCTTGTAGAGAGACTTCCAAAGGCCTTGCTCTAGGAGGATATGCGGCATCGCCTCAAAGGCGATGCCGCGACAAGTTCTCCCGACTTGTATTCGACCCTTGCTAGCGCGACTCGACAGCCTTGGCCGCCATCTCCTCGGTAACGACCAGCGCCAATCGCCTGATACCCTCTTCGATTTGCGCTGGTGTGCTCAATGAGAACGACAATCGCATGGTGTTGTGTCCGGATCTGTCGACATGAGCGGCTGCTCCAGGCACGTATGCCACTTTGTGTTCGATCGCGCGTTGCAGCATTTCCTGCGAATCTATCCCGTCAGGTAGCCAGACCCAGATGAACAGTCCGCCATCCGGCTCCGTCCAGCGGATTCCTTCGCCCTTTGGCATGTACTTCTCAAGTGCATCCGTCATCGCGTTTCGCTTTTCGCGATAGATGGGGCGGATGTCCTCGAGATGGGAATCCAGACCGTAGTCCAGCATGTAGCGTGCCGCGAGATGTTGGGTGAGCTTCGATGTGCACAGATCTGTTGCCTGCTTGGCCCGCACGAGCGCATCCATGAGATCCTCGTGTGTCGCAATCATCACAGCCAACCGGAGTCCCGCACACAACACTTTCGAGAAGGTCACCATCATGATGACTCGACCCTCGGTATCCATGCTCAGAATGGACGGGATTGCTTCACCAGCGAACCGCAGATGCCCGTAAGGGTTATCTTCGAAGACTAACAGATCCTCGCGGCGTGCGATGTCAAGGATTTTCTTGCGCTTCTCAAGAGAGAGCGTAATCCCACTTGGATTCTGGAAATCCGGGATGATGTAGATGGCCTTCATCGTTTTCCCAGCAGCTTTGGTTTCGGCAATCTTCGCTTCAAGTTCGTCGATGCTCATGCCGTCGTCTTCGAGCGATATTCCAACCTTGTCGATTTGGAACAGGCTGAACGCTTGGACCGCGCCGAGGTATGTGGGAAGTCCGCAGAATATGACATCGCCTGGATCGAAGAATGCCTTACACAACAGGTCCAAGCCTTGTTGAGAGGCTGTCGTGACCAGCATCTGCTCTCTTGTCACATGAATATCTTGCGGTTCAAGCCACTTGATGAAGGCGTCTCGAAGGGTTCGGCTTCCTTCCGTTGTCCCATATTGAAGGACGTTCGCGTAGTCCTCTTTGATCTCCTTGTATGCGATGTCCGCCAGCTCATTGTGTGGGAATGATTCCGGAGCCGGCAGGCCTCCTCCGAACGAGATGATGTCAGGTTGCTCCGTGAGCTTCAGCAACTCACGGATTGCGGACCGTTCGGCACCTGCTACCCGCTGGGAAAAGAGATGTTTCATCACACGCTCCTTCGGCGTACAGAGATGGCTATCTTTGCGAAGTGTAAGCAACCATTGAATGGGGTGTCAAAGACCCTCTAGAAAACGAGCCCCGTGAGCAGAGGGAAAAGACACGCGGCAATTGCAGATCCGAGAATGGCTCCTCCAAGAACATCTAGGGGATAATGTTCCCGCAGGTAAACACGGGAGAATGCGATCGTTGCAGCAACAAGATAAACAGAGATCTGAACCGCTGTGTAGGGGTAGCAGTTGGATACGACCCAGGCCATACCGAACGATGTGGTCGCATGCCCGGACGGGAACGAGTAGCCTTCGACCATTCTCGAACGAAGTCTCATCACGGAGAACGCAGGCCGGTCCCGACTTGTCAGACTCTTGATCGCCCGGAAGACGAGGATATTGACTGCCGTAATCCCGAACCCGATTAGAGCGTATTTCCTGCCGACCGAACCCCCAAACACGATCAGCCCGAAGGCAAGCGCGGCCCACAAGTATCCGTCACCGAGGAATGTGGCTGTAAGGAACATTCGTGCGAATCTTCGAAGCTTCTCGCTGTCTCCGATCGAGTGTCCTAGACGCTGATCCCAATGAAGGACCGACTCGAACCATGTACTGATTCGTCTTCGGACCGGTCCCCGAGCGCTCATGTATCCTCTCGACTCCGTAAGGCTGGAAAGAGAATGACTTCTCGAATGGATGGAAGTCCGCTAAACAGCATGGCCAGCCGGTCGACGCCAATGCCCATGCCACCCGCTGGAGGCATCCCATGCTCCATGGCATGAAGGAAATCCTCATCCATGCGCTGTGCCTCTTCGTTCCCGCTCGCACGGAGCGCTTCTTGTGCCTCGAATCGATCCCGTTGTGCAACCGGATCGTTGAGCTCGCTGAATGCGTTTGCAATCTCCATCCCTGCGGCAAAGAGCTCGAATCGCTCAACGTAGCGGCCGTCTGAGCGGCTTGCTTTGGCCAGCGGCGAGATCTCGACGGGGTAGTCGGTGATATAGGTTGGCTGGACAAGCTCTCCTTCGACATAGCGCTCGAAGAGCGCCTCAAGGGCTTCGCCGGCCGATGCTGGCAAGGGCTCAATTCCCCGTTCTTTGCAGACTTCGATCGCACGGGCAGATTGAAGGATTTCGATGTCAATATCCAGGAACGCCGCCACTGCTTCAGCCATGCTCATTCGCTTCCAGGGCAGCGAGAAATCGATGGTCTGACCGTCAAACTCCACTTCCGTCGTGCCAAGCGTAGCTTCCAGACTGTTGCCAATCAGCCCTTCCACAAGGTGCATCATTCCTTCGTAGTCTGTATAGGCTTGATAGATCTCGAGCATGGTAAATTCGGGATTGTGTCGAGTGGATACGCCTTCATTGCGGAAGCATTTTCCCATTTCATAGACGCGGTCGATCCCCCCAATCATCACACGCTTCAGATACAGCTCAAGTGCAATTCTCAGGTACAGATCCACACCCAGGGCATTGTGATGCGTCGAGAACGGCCGCGCGTGTCCTCCACTGGCGATCGAGAGCAAGACGGGAGTTTCCACTTCCAGAAACCCTCGATCATCCAGCGTGCGGCGTAGAGACGCGGTAAGCTGGGATCGGATTCGAAACGCCGTGCGTACATCCTCGTTCGAGATTAGATCCAGCGATCGGTGACGGTACCTTGTCTCCACATCCTTCAACCCATGCCATTTTTCCGGCAAGGGTAGCATGGACTTCGAAAGGAAGTCCCAGGATTCGATCGCAATGGTGAGTTCTCCCCGACGTGTGCGGAAGATCTCCCCCGTAACTGAGATGAAATCGCCAACGTCAGTAAGAGACAGATTCTCGTAGGCATCGCCCAACGCATCCACACGCGCATGGCCCTGGATCTTGCCGGTCCCGTCAGCGATATCCATGAACGCCGCCCGACCCATTCCACGATATGCGGTGATACGCCCGGCAATCGTTGCCCGGTGTCCGGAGTGTTCTTCATTCGCAAGTCCAGCGAACCTCTTGAGTAGGGGCTCAATTGAATCGCTTGCAGGAACACGGGCAGGATAGGGATCAATTCCCTTTCTACGCAGTGCGTTGAGCTTATCGAGACGCGCTTGTCTCAATGTATCCGACATGATTCGCGCTACTTGTTAATCGCGATGATGCGGAACTTGCTCTTGCCCCAAGGAAGCTCGACTGCGATCTGGTCACCTTCGCGCTTTCCGTGCAGCACTTGGCCAACCGGAGATGCAACGGAAATCTTTCCGTTCTCAAGATCCACCTCCGGGGCGCTTACCAGCGTGAACGTTCCGGATTCCTTGAGCGTCAGGTCCTGAAGAATGAAACTGGATCCGATGCCAATTTCGTCCTTGGCGATTTGATCCTCAGGAAGAATCTCCGCAACTTCGAGTACCGATGTCAACCGTCGTACTTCCCGCTCGTAGTACTGCTGCTGAGATTGGAGGTACATGTACTCCTTGTTCTCGCGCAAGTCCCCACCGTTGGTCTTGGATGCCTTCAGCTTATCGGGGATTTCTTCGTAGAGGATCTTCTGCGCGGAGTCCAATTCCTGCTGCATCAGATCGTAGCCTGCCTTGGTGAGGAAGATCGTCTCTTTGTTCATGCTCTCTCCTTCGCACGCGCTAGCGCGGCATGCACTGCCTGCACAAGTCTCTTGCCAAGCTCCTCGACAGATGCTTCGAGCAGTTTGCTGTCAGGGATCACGAGGATATCCACTGCAGGCAGCTGCTTGCTGACATGACGGAATGCCTCTCGAATTTGCCGTTTCATCCGGTTTCTCTTCACTGCAGAGCCGCATCGTCTCGAAATCGCAATTCCCAATCTTGCGACAGCTTCGCTGGATGCATCGATGTCTTCTTGCCCCGGTGATTCTCTGTTCATCGGGAGTACGCGAAGAGAAAAACAGCTCCCCTTCCACACGAGCCCCTCTCGGTACGCTCGACGAAACGCGTTCCTCCGTTTGAGTCTCATTGCTGAGGGGAAACGGGCATCACCGTCTCCTGCCATACACGAACTATAGACGCAACCACTGTGCGATTCAAGCTTTCCACCACCTTCTCCCGTTCATCGAGGACATGCGATACACTTTGGTTCCAAGCCATGGAACCGCGACACGTATACACTGTTTCTGAGATCAATCGCGAAGCTCGATCCTTGTTGGAGAACGAGTTCGGAGTATTCTGGATTCAAGGCGAGGTATCCGAGCTAACGCGTGCGGCATCCGGGCACATCTATTTCACCCTCAAGGATGAGAACGCTGAGATCAGCGGTGTTCGCTTCAAGTCGAGAACTTCGTTCCTTTCTGCCCCCGAACTCGAAATCGGCTCCGTTGTACTTGCACAGGGCAAGCTGTCGATCTACGAACCACGCGGTAGATATCAGTTCATCGCAAGTATTCTCCAGCCCGTGGGAGCAGGGGCGTTGCAGCGTGCGTTCGAGCAGTTGAAGCATCGCCTTCAAGAGGAAGGTTTGTTTGATCCTTCACGCAAGCGTCCGCTCCCGCCCATGCCACAGTGTATCGGCATCATAACTTCGCCCCGCGGTGCGGCAATCCGTGACATCGTATCCGTGTTGGAGCGCCGCTGGCCCCGCATCCGTATCTTCCTCTTCCCGGCATCGGTTCAGGGAGATGCGGCATTGCGTGAGCTACCCGAAGCACTGGATCGAGCCGAGCGATTCTCGAAGCACGTGCAGGCGCTGGATCTGGTCATCCTGACAAGAGGCGGTGGATCTGCGGAAGACCTTGCCGCCTTCAATAGCGAGACGCTCGCCCGACGCATCCAGGTCTGCGATCTGCCTATCATCTCTGCCGTTGGACACGAGATCGACTTCTCCATTGCGGACTTCGTTGCCGACCATAGAGCACCGACGCCTTCGGCAGCAGCTGAAGTTGCAGTTCCGGATGCAGCCGATGTAGCTCGAGCCGTACGGTCGCTTGGACAACGCTTCACCGATTGTGTGGGGTTCGCATGGAAGCAGATGGCGGACCAGTTCGTCTATCGCGTCGATGCTTGTCAGTCTCGCAGCCCGTATCGCCGGTTTGAGACCTACATCCAGCGGTTCGATCTCGCAACGAATACAATTCATAAATCCATTGCGCTGCGCTGGAAGGCACAGGATGAACGCGCGAAACACGTTGCCGAGGTACTTCGCCTCTCGGATCCGTGGCGACCCTTGGAACGAGGCTACTCGCTCACGTACCGTCCCGGAGATCCGCAACCATTGAGAGATACTGCTCAAGTCAAAGCCGGGGACGAGATTGACACACGCCTTGCCCTGGGAAAGATCAGATCACGTATTGAGGAGGTCACCACTCATGACGATTGAGCAAGAACTCAAGCAACTCGAGGAAATCGCAAAGCAACTGGAATCGAACGAACTGCCACTGGAAGATGCGATCGCGCTGTTCGAACAGGGAATGAAGCTTGCGACAACGATCCGCACCTCGCTTTCGGAAGCCAAGCTGCGCATCGAACAGGTCATCGAAGAGACCCAGGGATCCTTCAAGCTCGAACCCATGGATGTCGAGTAGAAGAGCTTTCAGGAAGTTGCCTGTCGCAGCAATCCATGCCACAGCATGAGGCATCCGCATCCCAGTGATTGCCTTCGTGTTAACGAGTTCCCCCGCACAGTGAAGCGCACCGATTCCCCTCGGTCCCGCGAAGTTGGCGACGTCTTCGTAAATCAAGGGCCAGCGTCTATAAGCCTCCTCATTCGGTCAACGCGCCGCGAGGGCAGCACTGCCTCGTGGTGACGTTGCCCCATGGCAGTCCTCCCCTTGACGCTTCCGCGACGCGGCCCAGCCTTTTGACGTATCGGAGGCCAGCGTCCATAATCCTTCCCATGGTTGACACGAAAGCGCCTGTTGACGTAGTCATCATAGGAGCCGGGCCCGCCGGATTAACGGCGGCCATCTACACAGGTCGAGCGCTCCTTTCCACCGTGGTCCTTGAAAAGGGCTTGGCAGGAGGGCAACTCAATGAAACCGATCTCATCGAGAATTGGCCCGGTTTCGAAGAAGCCATTGCTGCACCGGAACTCATGGCGAGCGTTCGTGCACAAGCTACGCGTTTCGGCGCGGCAATCGAACTCGATGAAGTCACTCGAGTCGAGCCCGGAGATAAGTTTCATCACGTGGTAACCTCCCATGCGATCTATCCCGCTCGGGCCGTCATCCTCGCACCAGGTTCGCGCCCGAGGGAGTTGCCGGCCAAGGGATCGGCGCGACTGAAGGGAAAAGGGCTCTCTTACTGCGCAACATGCGATGGGTTCTTCTTCCAAGGCAAGAACATCCTTGAAGTCGGCGCCGGGGACTCTGGGCTGACTGAAGCACTTTTCCTAACTCGTTTTGTGGAGTCCGTTTCGATTGTCGTCCGTCATCCCGCAGACGATCCTGCAGCGCTCCGCGCATCAGCAATTCTCGAGCAGCGCGCCAAGGAGAACCCCAAGGTGCGTTTCTTGTGGAATCGCGTCATCGAAGAGGTGCTCGGCGAGGATCATCTCGAAACCGTACGCCTGCGTGATCTCTCCACAGGAGAGATCGAGGAACTCGCGGTTGACGGCGTGTTTGTCAATATCGGACATCTTCCACAAACCGATTTCTTGAAAGGGTCCGTAGCGCTCGATGCATCAGGCTACATCGAGACGGATCACTTCCTTCATACGGAGGTTCCCGGGATCTTCGCTGCAGGCGACGCCCGTGTGAACGCCAATCGATTTGCGCAGGCCGTTGTCGCGGCCGGCGAGGGAGCAATGGCCGCAATCGAAGTGGAGCGATACCTTTCTGGGTAGGCAGCTTGATTGCGACCTCTGGAGGATGGACACACATCGCACAACCTGTGCGGGGGATGGAACCACAGACAAGGGGAGAGTCATGTATCCAACGATATCCAAGCTATTCGATGATGCAGTCGAAGCACATAGCCAGAAGATCGCGCTTCGAATGCCGATTCCGAAGGAACGTAAGAGAGGCCGCGGCGTCCAACTTGTTCTGAACGAGATTTCATACGAACGCATGGGGGAGATGGCTGGGCGATTCTCTGCAGCGCTTCACGAGCTGGGCATCGAGGTTGGGGACCGCGTCGCATTGATCTCCAAGCCTCGGGCAGCATGGGCAACGTCGTTCTTCGCGATCCTTCGCTGTGGAGCCGTTGTCGTTCCGCTCGATCCGGAATTGCAGAAAGGTGAGATCCTGCGAATCCTACAAGAGGCGGAGGTCAAGGGTATTGTCTTCTCCGGCGGCAAGACCGACGACATTCTAGGCATTCGAGATCAGCTGTCTCAGAAGCCGTTCATCATTTCGATGGATCGCGTGAAGGATGAGAGGGTTCACTTCCTCGACGCATTGCTTCTTGGAAAGACGCCTCGGTCACGCGAAGAGGTGGATCCGGATTCGTTGGCTATTCTGATGTACACGTCCGGAACCACCGGGAATGCCAAGGGTGCAATGCTCACGCATGCCAACATTTCATCGAATGCCCTAACCTCCGTGAAGGTCGTGTCTATGAGTGAAGAGGACAACTTTCTGTCGATTGTTCCTTGGAATCACATCTACGGTCTGACCATCACGCTGGTGACGCCCATGGTCGTCGGAGGTACAAGCACATACACACCCGTGGACAGGAATCTGGCGCTCGTGATGAGTAAGGCCAGGCCTACCATCATTCTGGGAGTGCCGAAGTTGTACAACGTGCTCTACGGTAGGATTCGCTCGTCCATCGACAAGTCTGCATTGAAGCGCTTGATCGACAAGTCGTCACCAGCTTTGATGGGAAAACTGGTCAAAAAGAAGCTATTCGGGAAGCAGTTCCGTTTCTTCACATCCGGTGGCGCTCCGCTCAGCCCGGAAATGGCGTCAGGGTTCCGGAGAATGGGGATCGGCATTATGGAGGGCTACGGATTGACCGAGACCTCTCCGCTGCTCACGATGTGTGAAGCATTTGCCGAAGAACCTGGGATGACCGCCGTTGAAGGTGTGAACATCCGTATCGCGGATCCTGATGAGAATGGCGTTGGCGAGATTCTCGCGTACGGACCGAATGTCATGGCCGGCTATTACAAGAACCCCGAGGCAACTGCCGAGGTGATTGACGCTGAGGGATGGTTCCATACCGGCGACCTGGGAACCTATAAGAACGGTCGTTTGCTGATCTCCGGTCGAGCCAAAAACGTGATCGTGCTCGAGACGGGCAAGAACGTGTACCCCGAAGAGATCGAGTGGGAGCTTATCAACCTGCCTCCCATTGAAGAGGTCATGGTGCACGAGGGGCAACGTCAGGGTGTGCCGGCTGTGTGCGCACAGGTTTATCCGAACTGGACCCATTTAAAGGAGCAGGGCATCGAGGATGCCTCCGCCGCGCTTGAGCACATCTGGGAGGCTGTCAAGGAGCGCAATGAAAATCTGGCAGCCTTCAAGCGAATCAAGTTCAAGGAGTCCATCACAATCGTAGATCAGCCCTTCGAAAAATCCGGGAAGTTGGACATCAAGCGGCACTTGCACAAGACCAGCTAGGAGCACTCCATCAGCCCTCTGCGCCGTTGCGCAGGGGGCCGCTATTGGGTCCCACTCTGTCTCCCTTGGGAAGCTTTCCTTCGGAGCTTCCGCCAGTTTGAGAGCTTCTCCTGCAGCTTTTTCTCGAACCCGCGATTCTTGGGTTGGTAGTACGTCCGCCCAGCAAGCGCATCCGGCAGGCAATCCATATCAGCAACGCCTTCGTCCAGGTCGTGTGCGTACTGATAGCTGTCTCCGTAGCCAAGCGACTTCATCAAATGAGTCGGCGCGTTTCGAAGATGCATTGGAACTTCAGCAGCCGGGACTTCGTGCACGTCTCGTCTCGCGGATTCCATTCCGGTGTAGAGCGCATTGCTCTTCTCCGCGCAAGCGAGATACACCGTCGCTTGGGCGAGTGCAAGATCGCATTCCGGCAGTCCGACTTTTTCAGCAGCGTCCCATGCCGCCGTTGCCTGAAGGATTGCCCAAGGGTCCGCAAGCCCGACGTCTTCCGATGCGATGCGGATCAGGCGACGGGCGATGTATCGAGGATCCTCTCCCCCTTCAATCATGCGCGCCAGCCAATAGAGTGCAGCATCCGGATCTGAGTTTCTTACGGATTTGTGCAAGGCAGAGATGATGTAGTAGTGCTCGTCTCCCGCACGATCGTATCGAAGGCCTTTGCGCTGTACCGCTCGTTCCACAAGGCCTACGTCAATGACACTTCCATCCGAGAGCGAGGCCGCCATCTCCAGTGTGGATAGGGCACGCCTTCCGTCACCATCCGAAAGGGCAACCAACAGATCCTCAGCAGATGTTTCGAGTTTCCAGGTCTCGCCAAGACCATTAGGATGGGCGAATGCACTACGAATGAGCGCACGCATCGAGGACTCTTCTAGCGGTGAGAAGCAAAAGACCTGGCAACGCGACAGCAGTGCCGCATTCAGGACAAACGATGGGTTCTCTGTGGTCGCACCAATGAAGATGATGCTTCCTTCTTCGAGGAACGAGAGGAGGACGTCTTGCTGCGACTTCGAGAATCGGTGAATCTCGTCGAGAAACAGAAGATCCCGCTTTCCTTCGCTTCGATACTTCGCTTGAGAGTCTTGGAGAATGATCCGGATCTCCTTCACTCCCGTCAGCGCGCCAGAGCATTGCAGGAACTTCGCCTCGGCTCGGGAGGAAATAATCCTTCCCACCGTAGTCTTCCCGGTGCCTGGTGGACCCCAGAATAGGAGCGCACGATAGGCATCGCGCTCGATCAATGAACGGAGAGGTCCAGAGGAGCCGACCAAGTTCTCCTGTCCGATTACATGATCCAAGGAAGTTGGACGCATGCGCTCGGCAAGCGGCGCCGGAGGTTGAGGTGAGAACGAAAGGGGCTGCATACAAGCATCGTAGGCCATCGGTTGTCAAGGGTTCAAGTCGCTTCACACGTGGAGGTCCCGTCCTTGACATGTCGGGAAACCTTTCGTACACGTCGAGCCTGTCGGGTCATGCAGTCGATCGGAGCGTGGCGAACTCCTGATCCGTTCGCTTGGAACTGGGAAGTAACGCCATCTTGGAAGGTCGCGCAGCATGCTCAGTCTCGAATCATCCGATCCTCCTGAAGTCCAGTGCTGCCGGTCACAATCGAAGCGAACTGCATCACGCGTCGATCGATCACGGATTTCGAAGTACATCAAGTGCGCGTCGTCCTGGATGGTGGGGACCTCACGTAGTTACCACGACGGGCCTTGTTGGTGCTCGACTCCAGCACTGGACGATAGAGATCTCTGCGATAGAGCACTAGTGCATCCATATCACAATTTAGGGAGTACACCAGAGTTGCAGGGATCATCATGACACGGGAAGCGCGCTGCTGAGGACAGAACCGGAGGTGCGATCCAGTCTCGAATCAAGGGGAAGGGGACAGATGTCGGCCATTCACCGCTGTAGGCTGATTTCCTCGACGATAGTTGGCGGCGCTAGAATCCATCGAGAGAATGCTGTGTGGGAGGATACGAATGACTACAGGGAAGGCAAGGGTCGCGTCGATTCTGATCGTCATGTGCATCGTCAGCTCCGGGTTTGCAGTGCACGCTGATAGAGATATCTGGGCCTATATTCTCATTGGGGATGGAGACCGCAGTGGCACACTTGAACGGCTGGGGGTCGACATTCCGGGAGACTATGTGCCCTCCTATGTGGAACTCCTGGGGTGGGGGGCTGCCGCAATCGATGGCTTCTTCTGGAATGCTGTTGCTGACTGGCAACAGGGGCAGTTCATTGAGGCGGGTAATCGTTTCCGTTCCGCCTTGATATCCAAGTGGAGTGTCCCGAGCGGGCAAATCGAGACGCATCATGCATGGGCGATTTCATCGAGCCAATTTGAGACCACGTTGAGTGCGTTCGCCGCAAGAAATGATGGAGATGGGGAAGATCTGTTCATCTTCTATTACGCCGGGCATGGAGCGAAGACCAGTCTAGCACCGCTTTTCGATGGAACCTCCACGCTGAAGGTCAGCACACTCAACACGTACCTGAGGGCCGGAATCCTTGAGACCCATCAGACTCTGCTGGTCCTCGATGCCTGCTATTCCGGGCATGCGGCGAGCGTCAATCTTGACCCTTCCGTGTGGCTCTTGACAAGCACAGGCAATCAATCCACATATGGCCTGGGAACGCTGGAGGGGGGATTGGTCTTCACGAACGACCTGGTTGATGCGATGGGAAGCGGCCGGAGTTTGGAGGATACCTTCGAGATTCTGGCGGAGGACCATCCAGATGCAGTCTTCTCGCCACCGGAAGGTTCAACTTCCGATTTCATAGATGTTGATGAGGAAGTCGTCCGTTCTGAGACACTTCGTGTCAGCTTTCAACGAGGCGCAACCACTCGATACCGATACACCGGAACTGTGACGCTGGAGATCTCAGGAACAGGAGACCCAATACCGGGTGATTGGTGGGCGGAAGATGCATTCTACTCGTACGACATCGACAACGAATCCAAATCACATGACGCGCCGTACGGTCTCCACTACTCGCTGAATCGCAAGTCTTGCCGGGGCCAAGGTGCCGAATCGTTGGCATCTGGCATTGAGGGAGGTGTGCCCCGCTACTCACGCCGCCATAGGTATACAGTTGCCCTTGACGTGGGGAGAAGCCCAACCTACATCACTTTCGGCAATGCCGACTGCGGGACACATGACAATACCGGCTACTACCGCATCAAGATCAGTGGATCGGGTCCTGACTAGGAAGCCAGACCGGCCACAGAGAGCGAAACACATCTGGAGATCAAAGACTGCCATTGCGGGAGTTTGGTCGCGTGTGAACTCGAGGGCTCAGTTGGGGCAACTCGCACGCGATATTCTCGCAATCCTATCTTCGAGGCCAGTCGATCGCTGAATGAGAAACCGGATCAACCGTGATAAAGCCCTTGACCTCTCATTCGCCAAGCAGCCTATTCTTTAAATAATTGCTAGGTGTTCCTCGTATATATCTTCCCTACTTGCCGTCCTGCCGACGCGTACATGACCGCAATGCACGCACCTCCAAGAGGGAAGCCGAGGAGTAGCACTACCCGATTCAGGAAGCAATTCCTCGTCAAGCTTGGTTAGCGTGGCTAGCGCTGGCACTCCGCGGAAGCCCCACTGTTGGACTTGGGCGTATGAATGAGCCGCTGGTTGACGCACAGACTTAAGCGAGTCAGATCCAGGAGCGGTACGAGCTGGCAGAACCCGCCACCGCAGGAGTACGGCTCGCTGTCCGATCGCGATCAGCCAAGACTCATGTCGTGATCCCGTGTGACGGATTCCGTTGCGCGTGACGTGCGTCGTTGGGTAGCTTTGGCCGTTTCGATCATGCGGTCGAGCCGCTACGTGGCAGATCGCACTCGGGCCTCCTTACCACGGCGGGGACGTCTTGCCCGAACTTGACACCCCGCCGGGCCCGCTTCGCTTCCGGCACACGGCAGGCAAGTCTACGCATGCGACGTGGAACGTGCTCCCAAAGCGACAGGAGACCTGGATTCCTCCTTCTTGCGCCCCGTCGTCCACGTAGGTCATAACAGATGTTTGATGGTGAACATGAGAGACGAAGTGGTGGATCCCTCGTCCTTGACATGTCGAAAACCCGTTCGTACACTTCGTTCCGCTCGGGTCGTTAGCTCAATGGTAGAGCAGCGGACTCTTAATCCGTTGGTTGTAGGTTCGAGTCCTACACGACCCACAGGAATTCTCCCGCAGGGTCGTTAGCTCAGTCGGCAGAGCACCTGACTTTTAATCAGGGAGTCACTGGTTCGAGTCCAGTACGACCCACAAGATTGAAGATCAGGCGAAGGAAGACTTATACTTCGCCCGACGTCGCGGAATCGCAGGATTCCGAGGATGAATAGGTCCCCATCATCTAGCGGCCTAGGATACCGGGTTTTCATCCCGGCGGCAGGGGTTCAAATCCCCTTGGGGACGCCAGAATTGTGACCCTTGCGGACGCGAAAGCGGCCGCTATAATGGGCGAGTAGCTCAGCTGGGAGAGCATCCGGCTTACATCCGGAAGGTCACAGGTTCGAGTCCTGTTTCGCCCACTGAGTCGAGAACGGGGGCGTGGTCTAGCCAGGTTTAGGACGCTGGATTGTCACTCCAGAGATCGCCGGTTCAAATCCGGTCGTCCCCGCCAGTTGTGCCGAGGTAGCTCAGTTGGTAGAGCACCGCCCTGAAAAGGCGGGTGTCCCCAGTTCAAATCTGGGCCTCGGCACCATTCTCTTCGTATTTCACAGCTTAGATCGTTTCGTGGACATCTGTCCATGCTTTCCCAGATTGTCGCTTTGATTGCCAGAATGTCCTGTCCTGAGAAGTACCTGCCCTAGGCATTTTCGCCGTCTAGACTATCGTTTGGATACTGTGGAAAACCCTGTGGGTAAGTCCCCGAAAACCCCTATGAGAACGGGCTTTGCTGTGGAAAAGTTGCGCATCAGCTCATAGGGAGATTGGTAGACGTACGTTCCCATCGATTCTCGATGTCTTTCCACAGCTTTTCCACAGAGCTATCCCCAACGGAAGAAACCTTCCCAACGTGCTTTCCACAGCGTATGGGGCCGATTCCTCCGTCAAGAGCCGAGCCTGCGATCTCATGCATCCTGCATGGGCAACCGTCAGTCACTCTTGGTTTTCCGAGCCTTGCACGGAGAAGGTGATGGATGTCTCCGATTGCGCAAGTACGCTTCTGTTGGACTCCCTACTGTAGAGCCTAGATTCTATCGGCGTTTTCGACATCTTGACCCGTAGCTTCCACATTCGATACTGTAGAGATCGCCGTAGAGAGAGGGTCAAATGGGCACATCCATATCTGCAGTGTGGAATCGCGTGATCTCTTCGCTGAAGAACGAGATCTCGTATTCAAGCTTCGAAACTTGGTTCCAAGACGTACGCCCTTTGGCGCTAACCGATCATGCGTTGACGATTGCTGTTCCAGACGCTTTCACCAAGGGAGGTCTCGAACGTCGTTATCGCGAAAGGATCGAGAAACTTGTCGCGGATGCTTGTGAGACTGCCGTAACACTCGTCATCGAGGTAAACGAATGCGAGGCGACCGAGCGGACACCAAGCGTTGAGCTCTCGACAAAGACCACAGACGCATTGGCGTTGTGCCCAGATTATCAGTTCGATACGTTCGTGCGCGGCAAGAACTGCGATCTTGCGTACTACGCATCGGAAGCTGTCGCTGAAAGACCAGGGACTGCATACAACCCGCTCTTCCTCTATGGGAACGTCGGGCTCGGAAAGACTCACTTGCTTCACGCCATAGGGAACCGGTTAGCCGGAACACACCCGGGTGTTTCGATCGTGTATACCACCTCTGAGCGCTTCGCGATCGAACTTATCTCCGCAATTCGCAACAACTCGACAGCAGCGTTTCGTAGCAAGTACCGACAGATTGACTTGTTACTGATCGATGATGTCCACTTCCTTGAGGGAAAGGAAGCGACTCAAGAGGAATTGTTCCATACGTTCAACGAATTGTACGGAAGCGAGAAGCAGATCGTGTTGAGCAGTGATCGCGCACCCGAGGATCTCAGCGGGCTTCAGGAACGTCTCGTTTCACGGTTCCGGTGGGGGCTGGTCGCGGACATCCAGCGACCGGATCTCGAGACGCGCATTGCCATTCTTCGTCAAAAGGCTGCTTCAAGAGGTATCGAGATTGATGTTGGTGTGTTGGAAATGATTGCGACTCGAATCTCCTCGAATGTTCGTACACTCGAAGGTGCTTTGACGAAAGTACTCGCATTTTCGGACCTCCGTGGTGTGCAATTGACGCCTTTGACGCTTGAGGGAATGCTCCCGAAGGAAGGTCAGCTTCCTCGCCTAACAATCACTGCGATCAAAGAGGAAGTGGCGAAGACATACAAGCTGAAGCGCCAGGATCTCGAAGGACCGAGCCGCAAGAAGGAAGTCGCTCGTGCAAGACATATCGCCATCTACCTTGCGCGGGAGATGACAGATCAGTCGTTCCCTTCCATCGGGCGAGCGTTTGGCAATCGAGATCACACGACGGTCATGCACTCCCATACCCGTGTGAAGGAAATGCTCGATGAAACTCCGCTCTTGTATACAGAGATTGGTCAGCTCCGGGAATCTCTTGCTTCTACGCACTCGTTGTTGCGTGAGTCCAGCGTATAACCCGATGGCCAAACACTTTACTGGAGAACTCCTGAACAACTTCATCTGTTCTGTGGAAATCGTGATGCTTACTTCGTTGGTCTGTGCATGCTGGGATCTTGTCCACAGTGTTGGATAGTTTGTCCATCCTGTTTCAACAAACCGAACTTCTCAAAACTTTCTCTGCTTCGACCTTTGCTGGGTTTTCCCTGTTTTCCACACGCCCTACTACAACTACTATATAGAGAGCTTCTCAAGAAGATCAATCTTGTTGTGGAGGTACTGCTGGAATGTGGATTGAAGCAAACGGCCTTGAACACTAGAATAGAGCCCCATGTCCCAACTACGAAGCACGACGATTCTTGCTGTGTACTCGGAGAACGAGCGTAAAGCCGTTATTGCAAGTGACGGGCAAGCAACGCTTGACACAATGATCATCAAGAAGAACACCAAGAAGGTCTACCGGTTGTATAACGAAACCGTCTTGGTTGGATTTGCAGGCGCAACAGCCGATTGCCTGTCTCTGTTAGACAAATTCGAAGGGAAGCTCAAGAAGTACGACGGCCAGTTACGGCGGTCAGCAGTAGAACTGACCAAAGAATGGAGAACAGATCGTGTGCTAAGACACCTGGAAGCTGTGATCCTTGCCGTCAGTCACGAAGGATTGCTCATGATCTCCGGAGCAGGCGATGTCCTAGAGCCAGATGATGGTGTGATTGCTATTGGCTCCGGTGGACCGTACGCACTTGCGGCAGCCAAGGGAATGCTCCTTGCGGATGCACAGATCCCCGTAGCTGATGTCGTAAGGCAAGCATTGGAAATCGCTGCACAGACCGACATCTACACAAACGACCAGATTACGCTGGAAGAACTTCAGTGGTAAGGATCCGCCCATGAGTCAACTGGTAGAAGTACGCGAGCAACATCTTGAAGGGCTTACGCCGCGTCAGATCGTCGAAGAGCTGGACAAGTACATTGTCGGCCAAGCTGCCGCGAAGCGATCGGTTGCAATTGCGCTGCGGAATCGACTCCGACGACAGTTTGTGCATCGCGATCTGCGCGCCGAGATCAAGCCCAAGAACATCCTGATGATTGGCCCAACCGGCGTAGGGAAAACGGAGATTAGCAGGAGACTTGCACGATTGACTACGTGTCCGTTTGTCAAAGTCGAGGCAACCAAGTTCACGGAAGTGGGGTATGTGGGCAGAGACGTCGAGTCAATGGTCCGGGATCTTGTGGACATCTCCATCGACATGGTTCGCGAAGAGGAAATTCTTCGTGTGGAGGAAGAAGCCGAGAACCTTGTGACCGAGGAGCTTCTCGATGCGCTGCTCCCTACGCATCACGAAGAACCCGCAGAGGATGTCGAGGATAAGCAAGAAGTGCCGTCTCAGCACACTCGAGACAAGCTGCGAGACAAACTCCAGAACGGAGAGCTGGAAGAACGATACGTCGAAATTCTGGTGGAAGAGACGGTCAACCCACAAGTCGAGGTGTTCTCTCAAGACGGCATCGATCAAATGGGAATCGACATGGGAAGCGTGCTTTCCGAGTTGCTGCCCACCTCTCGCAAGAAACGACGCGTTCGGATCCGCGAAGCACGCGGCATTCTTTTCGAGCAAGCGCTCGACGCACTGATCAACATGGATGAAGTCAGACAAGCAGGGCTTCAGCTTGCGGAAGAGATGGGTATCATCTTTCTGGACGAGTTGGACAAGATTGCGGCTGGGGGTCGAGAAGAAACCGGAGGTCCTGGCGTCTCACGACAAGGTGTGCAGCGTGACCTTCTTCCCCTGATCGAAGGTACAGCGGTTCGAACACGATACGGCGTCGTTACGACTGAGAACATGTTGTTCATTGCGGCTGGTGCCTTCAACATGTCCAAGCCCTCGGATCTCATTCCGGAACTCCAGGGACGACTTCCGATCCGTGTCGAACTGGACAATCTGACAGCATCCGATTTCGAGCGGATCCTTACGGAACCTCGAGACGCCTTGGTTACGCAGTATCAGGCACTCATGGCAACCGAGGGTGTGGCGCTCGAAATCAGTGACGATGCGGTGTCCGCGATCGCCGGAATTGCCTACGACCTGAATCAGACCACCGAGAACATCGGCGCCCGAAGACTGACAACAGTGATGGAGCGGCTTATGGAGGACATCTCCTTTGACGCAGACCAACGCCAAGGGCAGACCATCACAATCGACGATACCTACGTGGAGGAACACCTCGGCGATATCGTTCAGGACCCGGATCTCTCTCGTTACATTCTGTAGGGCATTCAGCCGTTTCATGGTAAGATCAAGCGAATCAAAGAACGTAGGAAATGGAGGAAGCATCATGATCCGCATCTCTTTGCCGGATGGATCGGTCAAGGAGGTCGCGCCCGGAACCTCGATTCTCGAGATTGCCGAGTCGATCGGACCTCGCTTGGCCAAAGCCGCAGTGTGCGCGGTAGTGAACGGTGAACCCAGGGACCTTCGAGAAACGCTGACCCAAGACAGCGAACTCACGCTCTTGACGAAGGACGCTCCGCACGTCCTGGAGACGCTTCGCCACACGACCACACATATCATGGCTCAGGCGGTGAAGAGGCTGTTCCCGGACGCCAAACTCGGCATCGGGCCCGCCATTGCTGAGGGCTTCTACTACGACTTCGATCTCGATACGCCTTTCTCGGAAGAGGATCTTGAGAAGATCTACGATGAGATGAAGGCAATCATCGCCGCCGATCTACCCGTTGTCCGCAAGGAACTCGCGATTGAGGAAGCGCGCAAGCTCCTGGAATCACAGGGCGAGACCTACAAGCTGGAGTTGCTTGACGATCTTGACGGCGAGACGATTACCTTCTTTCAACAGGGCGAATTCGTCGACCTATGCCGTGGGCCGCATCTTCAGTCCACCGGGCGCGTCAAGCCAGATACCATAAAGCTTCTCAGCGTTGCCGGTGCGTACTGGCGAGGCGATGAGAGCAACAAGATGCTCCAGCGGATCTACGGGACCGTGTGGGAGAAGAAGGCGGACCTGGACGCGTTCTTGTGGAGACAGGAAGAGGCCGCCAGACGCGATCACCGGAAACTGGGCAAGGAACTGGATCTGTTCAGCATGCATGAGGAGGGTGGCGCCGGTTTGGTCTGCTGGCACCCTCGGGGTGCGCGTTTGAAGCGGACGATCGAGGAGTTCTGGTACGCAGAGCACGATCTCGGTGGGTACGAAATCGTCGCGACGCCACACATCGGAAAAGCACAGTTGTGGTCGATTTCGGGGCATCTCGATTTCTATCGAGAAGGCATGTACTCGCCGATGGACATCGACGGGGTGGACTACTACATCAAGCCGATGAACTGCCCCTACCAAATCCTGATCTACAAAACCAAAGTGCACTCCTATCGAGAGATGCCGATTCGCTTGGCGGAAATGGGAACGGTGTATCGCTACGAGCGCTCCGGTGTGCTACATGGGCTGATGCGCGTGCGCGGATTCACGATCGATGACGCGCACATCATCTGCACTGCGGATCAGGTCGCGCAGGAGATTCGGCGAGTTTACGAGTTCAGCATGAACATGCTGATGGCGTTCGGTTTCGAGCAATTCGACATCTACCTTTCAACCCGGCCGCACGAAGGCAAAGCGGTCGGCGAGCCCGAGCGCTGGGCACAAGCGGAGGCCGCCCTGCAGGAGGCCCTCGATGAACGGGGGCTGCCGTATCAAGTGGATGATGGCGGTGGCGCATTCTACGGCCCCAAAATCGACATCAAGGTCAAGGATTTACTCGGCCGTTCCTGGCAGTGCTCAACGATCCAGTTCGACTTCAATCTCCCTGATCGCTTTGACATGACCTACATTGGCGAGGATGGGCAAGAACACCGACCCTACATGGTGCACCGTGCCCTGCTTGGAAGCTTGGAACGCTTCATCGGTTGCCTGATTGAACACTACGGAGGCGCGTTCCCAGCCTGGTTGTCCCCGATGCAGGCGGAGTTGATTCCAATTGCCGATCGTCACATCGAGTATGCACGTGCTGTTGCAGAGCGCATGAAAGCAGCAGGCATCCGCGTTCATGTTAACGAGACCTCCGAACGCATGAATGCCAAGATTCGAGACGCGCAATTGCAGAAGATTCCGTACATGCTCGTGATCGGAGATCGTGAGCAAGAAACGGAAGCCGTTGCGGTCCGACTCCGCACCGAAGAGGATCTTGGGGCCATGCCTGTAGACGATGTTGTCACGTTGATCCAGCGTGTGATTGCGGAGAAGACGCAGGACCTGAAGTAGGAGGGTATCCGGACACGGTACTATCCGACCGCGTTCCGGAGCTCCTCGATACGATCGGTCTTCTCCCATCCTAGATCGAGATCGGCCCGTCCGAAGTGGCCGTAGGCCGAGAGCGACTCGTAGATCGGCCTTCGGAGTCCGAAGCGCTCGATGATTGCCCCAGGCCGGAAGTCGAACGTCTTCTCAACCACCGTTCTTAGCGCAGGATCCGGATGGGTTCCAGTGCCGTTGGTATCGACATTGATCGCAAGGGGCTCTGCCTTACCGATTGCATAGGCGACCTGGACCAGGACCTCCTGAGCCAAGCCCGCGGCAACGAGGTTCTTCGCCACATACCGTGTCATATAGGATCCTGATCGATCGACCTTTGTAGGATCCTTGCCAGAGAAGGCTCCACCGCCGTGTGCACCGAAGCCGCCATAGGTGTCGACAATGATCTTCCGCCCTGTAACGCCTGCATCCGATGCGGGACCACCAATCACGAACCGGCCAGAAGTGTTAATCAAGAGGATCGTCTCATCATCGAGCCAATCGCCGATGACCGGACGCACCACGTGGTCGAGAATTGACGAGCGGAGGCGATCATTCTCGATATCCTCATCGTGTTGTGCGGCAACGAGCACCGTATGGGCCCGGATCGGGCGCATCCCCTCGTATTCGATAGTGACCTGTGACTTGCCATCAGGACGCAAGAACGGAAGTGTCCCATGCTTTCGAACCTCGGCCATGCGTTGCGTGAGCCGATGTGCCAAGTGAATCGGCAGTGGCATAAACGTCTCTGTGTCCGTTCGCGCATACCCGAACATGATGCCCTGATCGCCGGCACCGATCTCATCCTGCCCGGCAACCGCTGCGGCGATGTCGGGCGACTGCTCCTTGATGGCAGACAGTACAGCGCAATCCTCGTGGTGAAAGCCCAAGCCCGGTTGATCGTATCCGATGTCTTCGAGCACCCGGCGCACAAGTGAGGGAACCTCCACATACGTCGACGTTGTGATTTCTCCTCCTACGAGCACCAATCCTGTCGTCAGAAACGTCTCGCATGCGACGCGCGCCATGGGGTCATCAGCGAGAATTGAATCCAGAACCGCATCAGAGATACGGTCTGCCACCTTGTCCGGATGTCCTTCTGTGACGGATTCCGAGGTTAGGAACGTACGTTGCATGGGCCCTCCTTTGGGGTCGTGCGAGAACGGAATAGCCAAGCCTACAATGCGCTGAAGGAGCCCGCAAGGAAGCCGTGGGATAGAATCCAATGCGCCACGAAGAACGAACGAAGGACGGACCTATGGCACAACGTGTGATCCGGCTCAAGAGTACTTCATCTACGCAAGACGAGGCTCGTCGCCTCTGGGCCTCGGGGCGTGCGGGAGTTGGAGATGTTGTGCTTGCAGATACGCAGACCGAAGGACGTGGCCGCTGCGGACGATCATGGGTTTCACCAACGGGCGGCCTCTACACGACGTTTCTGCTTCAACCTACTCCGCTGATGCCTTTGCGTACCGGCCTTGCATTGGCTGCTGCACTCACCGGAATGAGTATCGATGCGCAGCTGAAGTGGCCAAACGATGTGCTGGTTAGCGGACGCAAGATTGCGGGTATGCTTGTGGAGATGCATGGGGGTGTCGCCTTCCTTGGGTTGGGCGTAAATGTCGAGTCCGCACCGTTCGAAAGCTCCGATTGTGTGCATAACTGGAATTCCAGCATCGTGCCTGAGGAGATCCTTTGCCAGATCCGGCATGCGATGGAGCAATGGCTGACTTGCACGGATGGCGAAACACTTGCGGCCTATCGAGCTACGTGCTGCACTCTCGGAATTCAAGTGCGGATCGAGCGCACTCGGGGACAGATAATCGAAGGAACTGCGATCGACATCAACACTGCCGGGTGTCTTCAAGTCCGCACGAGCGACGTTGTTAGAACGGTGTGCTCAGGCGACTGCCTACATCTCCGCGTGGCTTGAACGCTTTGAAGCAACGGACTAGCCTTATATGGAACCGGAACGTAAAGGAGTGATCACACATGGCGATCCTTGAGCAAGCGATCGAGCTTGAGATGAAAGCGGAATCCAACTACCGGAATGCCGCAACCCACACAAAGGATCCCGGAGCCAAGCGAATCTTGGCATTGCTTGCGGATGAGGAAGCTAAGCATGCGAAGGTATTGCGTGGTATGAGATCTGCGGGTGACCTTGAAGCAGAGAACTTGGTTGAAGCTGCCCAGCAGTGGGTTCGAGGTGTTGTCGAAGGTGGAGCAGAAACACTGTCCGCGGAAAGCGAGCTTCTTGACGTGCTTCGCCACGCCATGGCGATCGAGCAGCAAACGGAGTCCTTCTACAAGGAACAGGGACAGGTATCCACAGACGAAGACGTACGCGCCTTGTTCTCTTCCCTTGCCGGCATTGAGCGAACGCACTACCTATTGGTCAGTTCATTCGTTGAGTACTTCGACCGTCCGAATGCGTGGGTCGAGAACGCGGAGTTTGGCGTGAGGGACGAGTACTAGCAGCAGGTTAGCTAACCATAGGCTTCGCCGGAATCTCGGGGGCATCTATGGTTTCGTCAGAACGCCCCATCGGCAAGATCCTCGTCCTCATCATAGGTATCTTCGTCGAACTCGTCCAAGTCGACATCCATCAACTGAAGAACGATGGGTTCGACTTGGATGACCTCCAGCGGTGCGTAGCAGGCTTCACAGATGACGTGCGCATGCAACTCAATATCCTCGAGGTCTATGCTGATCTTCTCTCCGCACTCCGGACACACCAGCGTGGGAATGGGTTCCTCCATGCTCTCCTCCCGCATGTCAGGCATCGTTTGAGATCACCTTCATCTTCTCAAGCTTCGATTGCTCCTCCAAGCGAAGTGGATGTTCGCTGATGACTTCGAGCCACACCCAGCACTTGGGACACTTTGCCTGCTTCCCGAGAAAAGCCGACTGGGCTGGAATGTCGATGATTCTTCGACACGATGGGCAAGTTACCTCTACCATGATGCCTCCAAACGCTCACGGAATTCGGCCCGTGAAGATCCATAGGTGTGAAATGTTGCTGAGGCAGCAGACTAGCATCTCGGGATCGTGGGCGTCAATAGGGGAGAGAGGGGCATTGGATACCTCAAAGAGACAGCCGGAAGCATCACGTCAGTTGCAGGGTACATGACTTCTCAGAAGTACAGAAGAATGGCAAAATGATCGTAGGGACAGTCGTCGCCTACGCGGCAGCTCTCCGGAACCCAGCCGTCATGGGGCGCTAGACGTAGAGCGAGATGCCCATGAGCAAGTGCAACGTTGCCCAGGCCAGCGCCCAGATTGCGATCCAGCGATGCACGCGAACCGGAACGCGGCGGAGCCGTTTGCTCCACCGCTTCCCGGATACCATGAGCGCGGTCACCAAGAATGACGAATAGGTCACGAAACCCGCGACTGCAATGAACGGGAAACGGCCAATCGAGACGTCGTAGGCCAATCCCCTGAAGAAGTCCATACCGCCTCCTACCCCCCGAGCTGTAGCATCGTTGTCGAGCGCCTTGAGTGACGCGTCGTCAAGCGGTCGTTTGAGTTGTGGTAGGCCAAGATGATCGTGATCTCGGATCCTGCCACCAATTTCTTGTCCTCATCGTCTCCGGAATCCATGGGAATGGCAAACTCCAGGACGGACCGATCCTCGGACTCGAGACCCGAGGCCTGGATAATGTGGTCCTCGTCATCTTGGCGGTGAGCGGTGGGACTACTCCCGTAGTGATCCTCGATGAGCAGGGCCTGCTCATCGATCGCGGCGATGATGATGTTGGCACCCTGCATCATACGTTCCGGCTCGAACCCGATGGACAGCCAACCTGTTCCCGGCGCCGTCAGCCCGATGTAGAGCAAGTCATCGAGCACATAGGCGTAGACGTCCATTCCTGTCTGCGCATCCGTCATCATGGTCTCGTATTCGGATGCCTCAATCGTTCCGTCAATCCGCGGTGGCCAGCCGATGTCCGTGAATGCGGTGGAGTGCGTGAATGTGAGTGATCCGTCCATCTGTACGTCCTGCAATTCGATCCTCCACGCATGATCTGTAGGTGGTGCGTCGTAGCTCGCGTTCCCATTCATGTCTGCAAAGAACTCGATTCGGTACGACGATCCGGCAGCAAGGCCGGCAAGTTCAAGGTCGAACGTCCCGGATACGATTTCGTCAAGCTTGAGTCTGGCGATCTCCTGCATGGAGGAGCTATCGAGAACGCGAAGAAACAACGCTTGCCCGATATGCGGATCCATTTCCTCAAAGCGTAGATTCAACGTAACTTGAGAGAATGCGGTCATCGAAAACAGCGTGACTGCCAGCAGAGATAAGTTTCCTATGGTCTTCCATTTCATGTGGCTCATGGGCCACCTCCCTGTGTGGTTTCCGTTGCTAAGCTACGATCAGCATAGAATGAAGGCGTGAAGGGATGCCAAGGGGTTTGCGAAGTTCTCATGGAGATATGCAACGAAAGGAGCAGCTATGGATCTGGGAATCCAAGGGCGCGTAGCACTTGTGGGTGGCGCGAGCAAGGGACTTGGCTTCGCGATCAGCCAACGTCTCGCAAGAGAGGGAACGCATCTCATACTGGTGTCGCGAGACGAACGCGCGCTCCGAAGCGCAAAAGAAGCGATTGCTGCATCGTCCGATGTTCGCATTCTCGCGATTCCTGTTGACTTGAGCGAAGAAACCCACATCGCACGCGTCGTGAGTCAACTGGAAACTACGTTTGGCGGAGTCGACATCCTTGTACACAACACCGGTGGCCCGCCGCCTGGAACATTCTCGGAACACGACGACGCAGCTTGGGATGCAGCATTTCAAGGACTTCTTCTGTCCGTGGTACGACTATGTCGCGCGGTGCTCCCGAGGATGAAACAGAAAGGATGGGGACGCATTGTCGTCAACACATCGTTCACTGTGAAGGAGCCTGCGCCACGCTTGATTCTCTCGAACGTCTTCCGTACCGGCGTCGTAGCCTTGGCAAAGACACTGTCCCGCGAAGTGGCAGCACATGGAATTACGGTCAACTGCGTTTGCCCCGGGGCGTTCGACACGGAGCGGTTGCGATCGATCTTCGCAGAGCAAGCGAAGGCAACGGGACGAACGGATGAAGACGTTCGACAAGCATGGAAAGCACGGATTCCCATCGGGCGAATTCTCCTGCCCCAGGAGCTTGCGGACCTTGTTGCCTTCTTGGTTTCCGACCTAGCAGGCGGAATCACCGGCAGTAGCGTCCCGATTGAAGGAGGCATGCTGCGCGGGCTGTTCTAGTCCGCACGCGCTGTGCGCGCCGTTCAGTCAGTTGGAAGCTAGTCCTCAGAGCTTCGTGGAAAGGCATTCCAGCTGGCAACTTCCATCTTCGGTCTACGAACGCGCGGCCCGATCTCTTCAGCCTGGTGCTTCTCGGAGAGACCGGCGTGGTCGCTCGATGGATAGCCAAGCACGATCAACACGATCAGCGTATGGTTCTCCGGGATACGGAGGATTGCCTTGATAGGGGCTTGCTTGAAGCCGGCGATTGGGTGTGCGATCAATCCCATCTCAGTTGCCTGAAGCATCAAGTTCATCGCTGCCATGCCGCAACCGAGCAGGAAGTACTCGCGGCCGTCCGGAATGCGGCAATCAAGGGTGACTTGCGAGGTAACCGCGATAATTGCCGGGGAAGGCTGCGCCCAGTAGTTTCCGCCACTCAATTGCGCTTTCACCGCATCAAGTACGTCAGGCTCCTGAGCAACAATCATGCGCCATGGCTGATTGTTGGCACAGGATGGCGCTAGGTGTGCTGCTTCGAGCAACGTTTCAAACAGCTCCTCCGGAATCGGTCGATCGGATATCGCTCGCCGGGCGCGCCGCTGACGAATGGGTTGTAGGATACGATTTTGCATGATCCCCCCTGAAGAGAAACCGCCGAACCTGCGTCGAGGGTCGGCGGCTGAACTTCAACTCAATGGCTCAAAGACTCTGACTGCAGGTCTACGCTTCCTTCACGTGCATGGGGACGTCGCAGCACACGAGCGTTCCTGCACCCGACTTGGTGACTTCAACTTCCTGTCCGCAAAGATCACAAACGTAGATCTTGCCTTGCTCTGCCATCTTATCTCCCTCCTCCTATCCTGTGCGCTGAGTCATCGATCAGAACATGGATCGCGCACAGCACTTCTCCAGCCTGCGCACCTCAACGAATGAGCAGCTAGACGCAATCCTCTCTTACGCTAAAGCGAGAGAGAGGACTCCCAGAGTCCGTGAAGGTTACAGTATTCCACGGCGATCAGCTCGCTCAATCCTTCCATGTTGACATGAGCCACGATCTGCGGTACGCCGTAAGCGGGACCGAGATCGAACGTTGAGAGATGCACGGCCACGCCGTTCTTCACCCCGAACAACGCGATCCACTTGATGTGATGCTCAACCGTATTGGGGTGCGCGATTTCTTTGCCGACCGTGATCTTGACGGCGTTCTTGCCACACTCCTCGCAGCTTACCAGCTCGATTGTCGGGACGTGCTTCTCTTTGCCTTCCTGTCCTGCGCCTTTGATGAGTTCGCCAAGTGTCATGATGCCTCCTTAGATGCGTTAACTACTCCGTTGGATCCAGTCCGCTGAGGACCTCGAAGATCTCCTCGATGTCCGGTACTTCCGGCATCGGATAGCCTTTGACCCATCGCACGATGCCTTCCGCGTCGACCACAATGTTTGCCCGTTCGGAGATGCCTTTCTCCTGAATGAAGATCCCCAATGCAGAGGCGAGTTCTCCATGTGGCCAGAAGTCCGAGAGCAATCGCGTCTCCTTGACGCCCATGGCCTCAGCCCACGCCTTCTTCGACGGCGATGCATCAACGCTGATGCCGAAGGCTTTCGTGTTCAGGGCCGCGAAGCGATCCTTGTTAAACTCCAGCGCCTTCATCTGACGTTGACACACGCCGGTCCACGCTAGAGGATGAAACGACAGCAAAAGATACTGACCGCCTAGCGCTGAGGCTGCGTGTTGTACCCCATCCTGATCAGGCAGTTCAAAGCCCGGAAGTTGTGCTCCGATTTCGATCATGTCTCCTACTCCTCTCCGATGCTCTCCTGGGTTCGGTTTCTTGAAACGCGTAGTGTATCCAATTCCCTCTCAATGATGTCTCGATCGACCGGTGGCAACGCGAACATCGGACTTTCGTTACGGGCTCGCACGTGGTCTTCTCCGAACACTGCACGCTCGGGCCGCTGGTAGAGCACGCCGACCGGGAATCGCTCTGGTGCCTCGAGTGCAAATGCGATGGCAGCTGCTCTGTCTGTGCGATCATGCCCAGAAGGAACGGGTACGATTCGTTCTTGGTACCAAGACACAGGATGATTGCCCCAGGTGATGCAAGGCTGAAGGATGTTCACCAGCGACAGCCCACGATACGAGATCGCTTGCTGAAGGAGTCCTGCGAGGTTGTCCAAATTGCCGGTGAACCCGCGCGCAACGAATCCGCAGTCGTGCACAATAGCCGTGGCCAGCATCTGGGCTGGGTCCGACTTCACACCATCGAACTGCAATCGGGTCTTCTCCCCTTTGCGCGTAGTCGGTGATCCTTGCCCCTTGGTGAGCGCGTAGATCTGATTGTCATGCACGAGCACGGTGATGTTCGGGTTCCTTCGGAACGCATGCAGCAAGTGGTTGCCGCCTTCGCCGTAGATGCAGCCATCTCCAGAGATCACGATCGTCTTCAGTCTGGGGTTCGCGATCTGAATGCCGGTGGCTACAGGGATGGCGCGTCCGTGCAGCCCGTTGAACAAGTTGCTGGCGATGTAGTGCGGGGTCTTGGCTGCTTGCCCGATTCCCGAGACGAGACAGATTTGGTGCGGCGCGAGATCAAGGGCGCTCAGCGCCCGTTTCAATGCTGTCTGGATCCCGAAGTTTGGACAGCCCGGACACCATTGATTCTCAGCGGTTGTGCGATACTGCTCGATCGGAATCATGTCAACGCCTCCAACACGGTGTCCGCATCGATGGGCAGGCCGTCATACCGCCCAATTCTCCCTTGAATCCGAAGACCCAGCACGTGCTCGATCAATCCCGCGAATTGTCCGGTTGCGTTGCCTTCGACAACCCAGTACTCGACCGTGTTCGGCAGCCGTAGTTGAGGCAGTGGCCACAGATCCGTGAAGTGAAGCGAACCGACGTGCTTGTCTTCTCGTACCAACCGATCTACCGCTTCGCGCACGGCATGTCTTGTAGAACCCCAGCTGATGAGAACCACTTCGGCATCCTCTGTACGATAGGCATCCGGCAGGCGCATTTCCGTCTTCAGTCTGCGCAGCTTCTCAAGCCGTTTCTCCACCATCGCTGGGCGTGTCTGTGCCAAGTCCTCGGTGATGTGGCCGGCTTCGGTGTGTTCATCCGAATCGATCCTCACGAGATGCTCGGATTGCCCCAATGCCAATCGAGGGGAGATTCCATTCTCGGTCAGAAGATACCGTTGGTAGGTTTCGTAGGCTTCCGGGTCCGACAAGCCCATAGGAACATTCTCGGACGGGACGGAGAGCTCGGATAGGCAGAAACGGCTGTCGGCAAGGTATTGGTCGGTGAGCACGATTACAGGGATTTGATAGGTATCCGCCAGCCAGAAGGCCCGGAACGTGGCGTCGATGGCATCCTGGGGGTCCGAGGGCGCAAGGATGGCCCGCGCGAACTCGCCATGGCCGCCGTGAAGTGCGAATAAAAGGTCCTCTTGTGCGGTGCGTGTTGGCAATCCAGTGGCCGGCCCCGGACGCTGCGCGATTACAAGAACGATTGGCGTCTCGGTCATCCCCGAGAGACTGATTGCTTCCGTCATGAGTGCGAACCCACCGCCGGACGTTGCCGTCATGGCTCGGGCCCCTGCTGCACTCGCGCCCAGTACCATGTTAATGGCTGCGATCTCATCCTCTGTCTGCTCGACAAACACACCAAGCTCCGGGTTCTTGGCAAACGCGGTGATGATGCCGGTTGACGGCGACATGGGATAGGCGGCCATGAAACGGCAACCTGCCGCGGCCGCAGCGATGGGAATCACGTCATGCACTGAAGCATAGTGCAGCGGCTCCTTGCCGGATTCCATGCGGTACGAATCTGCATCAGGACGAGCCTCAGCGACCTTGGTTTGCCCAAGATGCAGGGCCGACAGGTTTGCCTCTAGGACATTTCCCCCTCGGGATCCGAAGGTCTCTCGAATTGTCTCCTCCAAAATTGGCGGGCGAATGCCCAACAGTGTGCCGAGCGCACCGACAGCAAGGGAGTTCGCGAACAACGGCGAGCCGAACTGCTCCTTTGCCAGAGCCTGGAAGGGCATCTCGACCCCTTCACCACCCGGAGGCAATTCACCCAGCATCAGGCAGTTCGGGCTCGCCAAGTGCTCATAGAATGCCGCAGCTTTGGGATTCAATGCAAGTAGGATGTCTGCATCTCGCCGCGGCGCATTGATCTCGGCAATGCGCAACCGGAACGAGCTGTTCCCGCCTCGAATTCGTGACTCGAATTCCGGGGTTGCGAATACGCGAGTGCCCTGTTTCAGCAGCGCCTGGGCCATCACATCGCCGATTGTCTGGATGCCTTCTCCTGCTGCGCCGACGATGAAGATACTGAGGTCGTTCATCCTATGCACCTGTTTCCAGACCCCTATGGCGGGTGGCAATCTCATCTGCTAGACGATCCAGTGCTTCGTAGGTTTCCCGCTTGGGGAGTCCCTTCGTGAACACTGGTTCCATCCAATCGACTTGGAGTCCCCCGCACAGATCCTTGGTCTTCTCTGCAGCTTTGCTTGCCCAACCGAACGACCCGATGACCGCAGCGTTCCTGAGCTTCGGCCGAAGTGCAGCGGTCAGATACGAGGCGAGCACAATACTGGGATGAGGTCCGACGAGTACGGTCGGTGTTCCGAAAACAACCGTTGCAGCATCGACCAAGTGGATGGCGTATTCACCAAGATCTGTCTTGGACATATGGAAGCTGTGCACGTGCACGTCCCGATCAATCAGGGCTTCAATCAGGTAGTCAACCATGAGGCTGGTCGAGTCATGCATCGAGGTATAGGGAATCACGACAAGGTTCTTCGGCGCGTCGTGTGCCCAGTGTTCGTAGGCGTCCAAGATCCATTGGGGACGATTGTGTGCCGGACCGTGACTCGGGCCGATGATCTCGATTTCGTAGTCTGCAAGACGTCTGAGGTGCCCCTTGATGAGATTCGCGAAGGGCATCATGATCTCGGCGTAGTAGCGTTTGGCGGGCTCGCAAACCCTGCTTCCATCCTCTGAGAAGAGCGCATCCGTGGCAAGATGCGAGCCAAAGAAATCGCAGGTGAAGAGCACCTTCTCTTCGCGCAGATAGGTCAGCATCGTCTCCGGCCAATGCACCCAAGGTGCATGAATGAACTCCAATGTCCAATTCCCGAGAGACAGCGTATCACCATCCGCCATGGCTTGGATCTGACTCGCCGGGATTCCGAGATGGTCCTCGATCATCGGGACAGCCTTCGGACTTGCGATCACCTGAACTTCCGGGTACTTCGCGAGGACAAGCGTCGCGGATCCTGAATGGTCCTGTTCCACGTGCTGAATGATCAAGTAGTCCAAGCGAGGTACCGACTCGAGTTGAGCCATCAAGGCATCCGACTTGGCGGGATCCGCAGTGTCAATGAGCGCCGTCTTCTCGCTTCCTTGGAGGAAGTACGCATTGTAGCTGGTTCCCTCTGGGAGCGGAATCAGCTCGTCGAACAACCGACGCTCCCAGTCAATTGCGCCCATCCATAAGATGCCCGGCCGAATCTCTCTAGCTTTCACTCTAGCTCCCTTGTGCGCCTGGATCCACTAGCAGCACAATCGCACACTAGCTTACCGATCAAGAGAAAGCAAAGCGCAAGCATGCCTTCCCAGCCCTGTCCGAATCTTCCCATCCATCCCCTGAACAGGCCTTCTCATCGCCTCTCGGCGAGTTACTCAGGCCGCGCTATAGCACTTCTCCCAGATAGATCTCCCACCAGCCAATCGCCACGAGCTCATCCACCGGAGAAGGCGCCGCAGTTTCCAGCCTTCTCTAAGAAAGACTCCGAGGATCTAGGCTTTCTCAAAGAAGGCCTTGCTCACACCACACATTGGGCAAACCCAGTCCTCCGGGATGTCCTCAAACGCTGTTCCTGCAACGATATTGGAATCAGGATCTCCAACTTCGGGATCGTAAACGTAGCCACAGACTGTGCAGACCCACTTCTCCATGGTCTATCCCCTTTCCTTCCGCAGTGTCTTCCGATACTCGTTATAGGTTAACGGCTCTCCACTGTCCCGGGTTCCGGCACGATCGACGGACGCAACAAAAAGCGTATGCGTTTCGAGGTGCACCATCTTCTTGCGAATCACCGTGCAATCATAGACCGCGACCGCTTCCGGGAGAAACGGAATGCCGTGCTCATTGAGCACAGCCTCGAAGCCTTCGAACTTGTCTACATCTCGGCCGGATTGGAACCCAAATCTTCGAACGATATCGCCGCATGCCGGATTCTCGCGGTCCAACACGCTGACACAGAACTTCTCGGACTCGCAAATCATCTCATGTGTCAGCGATCGGCTTCCTACCCCCACGGCAATCCTTGGGGGCGCGTTCGTGACCTGCATCAAAGCATCCAGGCATTGGCCATTCATCCGGCTTCCTTGTCTTGCCGTCAGGATGTACAGTCCATGCGTTACCTGGAACAGGGCAACGTTGATCGGGCCGGGCTCGGTTACGTAGCTGAATGCCATGGATTATCCTTCCTAGATCTCCTCGCCTGGAGGGAGCATTGGCCCAGCAACGCGTTGGCCAAGCTCACGGTCCGCCATCAGCAGACCGGGACCCTGATGGCCAACGATCTCAAGCATATCGAGCACTTTGCCTACGGAGTCTTCTTCCTCCACCTGCTCCGAGATGAACCATTGAAGCATGATGCCGGCCGCCCGATCGTTCTCATCGTCGGCGATCTTGGCGAGATCGTTAATCTTCCCAGTGATGAACTGCTCGTGCTGAAGTGCCGCTTCGAAGACGTTTTGAGGAGAATTCCACTTGGATTCCGGCTTCTCCAATGCCTGGAGCTCAATTCGCCCGCCACGATCATTGATGTGGTTGAAGAACCGTAGTGCGTGGCCGAACTCCTCTTGTGCCTGTGCCTTCATCCACTGGGCCATGCCGTCGAGCCCCTTGCTATGGAAGTAGGCGGCCATGGAGAAATAGAGATAGGCGGAGAACGTTTCGTGCTTGATCTGATCGTTCATCGCTTGCTGCATGCGTTCGCTAATCATCACTCACCTCGTTCTATGTGCGCTGGCGAGGTTCGACAGCGCACCGATGGGAGAACCCCCCATAAGGAGGTTCTCCTGCCAGGGCACGCGCATACACGGCGTGTCCGGGTAGCTACCAGTTCTCACCAAGCAGCTCGAAATGTGCTTGCTCATGTGCGCATGCCGGGCAAAGACCCGGGGCGTCTGTGCCTTCATGCAAGTAGCCGCAATTCCGGCAGCGCCACACGACTGTTTCGGGCCGTGCGAACACGGTACCGTTCTCAATGTTTGCCGCCAAGCCTAGATACCGCTTCTCATGCTGCTTCTCGGCAACGGCAATCGCTTCGAAAACTGAGGCAATCTCTGCGAATCCCTCGCTTCGTGCAACTTCGGCAAATTCGGGATACATCGTCGTCCACTCGTAATTCTCTCCGCCAGCACCTTCCTTCAGGTTCTCGAGTGTCGAGCCAATTACCCCGGCAGGAAACGCTGCCGTGATCTCGACTTCTCCACCTTCGAGGAACTTGAACAACCGCTTGGCGTGTTCCTTCTCTTGGTTTGCGGTTTCTTCAAAGATGGCCTGCATCTGTACGTAACCTTCCTTCTTTGCCTTGGAAGCGAAGTAGGTGTAGCGGTTGCGTGCCTGGGACTCTCCCGCAAATGCTGTCAACAGATTCTTCTCGGTCTGTGTTCCTCTTAGATTCATTGTGCGTGGTTCCTCCTTTAGGTTTTGGTTGCTAGTCCTGACATTCCTTGCAGTAGTAGGTTGACCGTCCGCTCTGCTTCACACGTAGGATCGTATTCCCGCACCGTTCACATGGTTCGGCTTCGCGGCCGTACACCGATAGATGATTCTGGAACTCGCCCAGTGTCTCCGATGAAGGTCGGTAGTCGGAGACGCTGTTTCCCAAACTCGTTCCTTGTCCTCTGATCGCATCATTCAACACGGAAATGATCGACTTGTGAAGGCGCGCAATCTCTTCTTCAGAAAGCGAGTTGGCCGGCCGCTGCGGATCAATGCCGGATCGCCAGAGTGACTCGGACGCGTAGATATTGCCAATCCCTGCAATCTTCCGTTGATCGAGAAGAAAGGGCTTAATCGGAGACCGCGACTTCGCCACGAGATCCCCGAGCGCAACCGGAGTGAACTCAGCTCCAAGGGGCTCCAATCCAAGTCCAGACTGAAAGCCCTGCAGGCAGTGGATAGCCGTTCCAAGACGCCGGGGATTCACAAAGAAGACTGTTTCCCCATCGTTCAGATGAAGGGCGAATCGAGTGTATCGCACCTCATCATCCCTCCGATGTCGGCGTAGCCGTCCGGACATTCGAAGGTGAACAACCAGCGCACTGCCGTCAGTCAACTGAATCACGATATGCTTGCCGTTGCGCACGATACCCGCAATCCGTGTGTTCTCGAGTGCGCGACCATCAAGGCCGAGACGTTGATCCAGTATTTCGACTCGCTGAATTTCCTTGCCGATCACCGGTTGCAGTTTGCGCACAAACACCTCGACCTCAGGAAGCTCAGGCATCGGCCACCTCTTTTGCGAGGCAGTTGGCGCAAATCCCGTAGGCATAGGTACGCACAGTCTCAACGCGGTGTCCATCGATCTCTTCTCCAAAGGTGTTCTCATCCTCGATGTGTACGTCATACACCGCATTGCATACCCGACAGCGAAAGTGCGCGTGTGGATCGAGATCAGCGTCATAGCGGGCGACAGACGGATCCACTGTGATTCGCAAGATGAGTCCAGCCTGCGTCAGCGCTTCGAGCGTGTTGTACACCGTGGCTCTCGACACGGTAGGGAATCTCCTTCGTACGCTTGCAAGCACCTGATCTGCTGTGGGGTGACTTCTCGTTTTCTCCAGAGATTCCAGCACAGCCATTCGCTGAATCGTCGGAGTTAAACCCACATCTCGTAGCCTTTCCGATCGGTCAATTGCGCTCATGCTATACTGAGTATAAAAGTAGATAATGTACAATTCAAGACTACCGTGCCATTCTCGACACCTCTTTGCTCAGTATTGCCACGCATTTGCCCCAGGATTCGTGCTATAATCGGCGCCGAGTCGGTTGAGAGAGGGTTCGGCGTGGCTACCAAGGGGGCGTTTGTGATTGCATTTTGCCTAGCTCTGCTGGCGAGCGCACCTCTTGTTGTCGCATATCATTTCGTGACCCGAGTGCCAGCGCTTGCGATCCTCATCTTCATCATGAATCTCACTGTAGGGGTGTATGCGGGAGCCGCCTTTGGCTGGTTCAGTCACCGAAACGCGCGCGATCCATCCCTGACTCAATTGCTTGTCGGGTCTGTCTTTGCCGGGATTGTGGTCACCACGATTCAGTATGCAGTGGCTTACGAAGCGGGTGGATTTGCGATCTTCGGCCCGTTTTGGGGAGCTCTTCTGGGTGGAGTTGGCGCAGGCGTGTACCTGGCGCTTGAACACTCGGTCAAGGGAAAGGAAGACCCGGAACGAGCAGCGCGCTTCCACGAGATGATCGAAGCTCGTCGAGGTGCGTCAGACGATGAACGAGGTTCCGATGCGACGGACTCGTGACACGACCACAATTGGGACGCGACTAAGGGCTTGGTTCTTGGGGCTCGCGCTCTGACTTCCGTTGCGCGGCATCCACAGGCTGCGCCCCTGCGTATCGTCCAGCGCAACGGCGCAGATTGCATCGTGATTGCCGACAGAGTCTTCTTGATGAACGTGTCTAGCGACAGGCGAAGCGATGGTCGATCTCGGGGTCGGTAAACGCTTGGATCTCGACGGAATAGCCTGCGGGATCCTTGAGGAAGAAGCTGTAGACAGGGAGCTCCCCGACCCTGCATGGAGCGTTCAGGATCTTGATCGAGGGTTCCCCTTTGAGTTCCTCGTACCACGCATCAACATCTTCTACAACGATGGAGAGCAGGGTTCCCTCTCCCTGAGCTCCGGAGATCGAGGCTCGCTTCGATTCGACAATTCCCACGTAGCTAGATCCATGAATTCGGTAGACCTTTGCCCAGCCTTGATCCTCGACGAGAGAGAAGCCGAGGATCTCTTCATAGAAACGCTCGCCAGGTGCAAGAGATTCATAAGAAAGGAACACGATTGCCGCATATGGCGTCTTCATCCAGATCTCCTTCAGGCTTTGGCTGTACGTTGACTCGTCCACTTCTTGAGCGCCAAGAACGTCGCCAGTGACAAGACAAGGCACGCTCCGGCAATCAACGGGACTGCGCGAGGGCTCCAGGATCCAAACACGCGCCCAATTAACCAGGGGATCGTCATGCTTCCCGCAGTGGATGCAACAGCAACGATTCCGAGTCGTCGCCCTGTCAGCGTCAGCTGCCGACCAAGGAACACGAGGAACGTGGGATAGACGGCTGCGACACCGGCACCGAACAGCAAGGCGCCAAGCCAAAGCACGCTTCTCGTGTCCGGTAGCACGAGGAGCAGCGCGCAAGAAAGAGCACCTGTGACGAGACTCACGAGGACAACACGGGCAGGGGAGAACCGAAGCGCAAGCAGCACGCCGAGCAGCCGGAAACTAGTGAACGCAATCCAAAAGCCGGAAGTGATCTGCGTTGCGAGCAACTCATCCCAAGCCGAGTTCACGTACTCGAAGACCCAACTTGAAAACCCCACCTCAGCGCCGACATACAGGGCGAACACGACACATCCAAACCACAGCAAGCGCTGGACTCCGCGAACCTCAACCTGTGCAGCGGGAGGGTGAAGGGAAGGTTCCGGGCGGAACAGAAAAAGAAGGCCGATACCGGCGACAATACCCGCAAGGAGCCAATATGGGAACGCGATAGATGCTTCTGTTCGTGTCAAGGCAACAAGCAGTGGAGCCAGCAACGCACCGAGCCCGAAGAAGAGGTGCAAAGCGTTCATGTACGGCCCCGGCTGGGTCGGGTGCAAGCGCATGATGAGCGTATTGCTGCCAACATCCGGCCCTGCGAGTGTCACGCCGGTCAGTCCCATCAGCAACGCAAGGACCCAAAGCTGCCGCGCGAACGGAATCAACGCAATGAGCACCGCGCCCGTAAGAATGGTCAGCGTAAGAAAGCGATGACTCCCTTGACGATCGACGAACCGGCCCAATTGCGAGGCCCCGAATAGGTAGCCGAGTGCTCGGGCGGACAGGATGATCCCAATACTGCCCAACCCCACGCCCGTTTGCGCTGCCAGCGCACCCAGCGTTGGACCGGAGAAGCCGTACACCAAGCCGATGATGGAGAGCGAGGAGAAGTAGACACCTGTTGTCAGACCTCGCCCCACTCGCGATTGACAGGGCAATCTATGATTGGAGGCGCTCGGCCAAGTATGTCTCAAGCTCAGTCGCCTTGATTCGAATCTGCTCCGTAGTATCGCGATCGCGAACGGTCACGGTGCCGTCATCGCTCGTTTGATGGTCTACAGTGACACAGCACGGCGTCCCAGATTCATCGTGACGGCGATACCTCTTCCCGATGGAGCCTTTCTCATCGTAGGAGACGTTCCAACGTTGCTTGAGTTGGCGATACAGGTCGGATGCGTATTCCGGTTGGCCATCCTTCTTAACCAGAGGGAAGACAGCCACCTTGATCGGGGCAAGCCTCGGGTGAAGACGAAGCACGACACGTTCCTGCGGAACACCCTTCTCATCAGGAATTGCATCTTCGTCATATGCTTCACAGAGAAAGGCCAGTGCGGCGCGATCGACACCGCCTGCCGGCTCGATGACATGGGGGATGTACTTCTCGCCCATTGCGTCGTCGAAGTACGACAGGTCTTTCCCACTACCGGGATATTTTGGTTGGCCGTGTTCGTCTCGCTCGACCACGAGCTCTTCGCCTTCCTTGATGAGCTTGCCTTCCATGTGGCTTCGCAGGTCAAAGTCGCCGCGGTGAGAGATTCCTTCCAGCTCCCCGAACTCGCCTTCGGCAAGGAACGGATAGGCGTACTCAATATCGGCGGTGCCGCAGCTGTAGTGTGCCCGCTCACTGGGGCCATGTTCGCGAAGGCGAAGGTTGTCGGACCGAAGACCGAGAGAGACGTACCAGTCAAGACGGCGATCGCGCCAGAACGCATACCAAGCTTCCGAGGATTGCGGGGAGCAGAAGAATTCCATCTCCATCTGCTCGAACTCTCGAGAACGGAAGATGAAATTCCGCGGCGTAATCTCGTTGCGGAACGATTTCCCGATCTGCGCGACGCCGAACGGCACCTTGACACGTGCGGTCGAGAGGATGTTCTTGAAGTTGGTAAACATCCCCTGCGCGGTCTCCGGACGGAGATAGGCCTCAGCCGTCGGATCGACGAGTGCGCCGACATAGGTCTTGAACATGAGGTTGAACTCACGCGGCTCGGTGAGGTCGCAGTCCGAATGCTCCCCAGCGTGCTTGCTCGGCTTGCGAGGGCATTCACTTGTGTCTACATGATCTGCGCGGAACCGGGCCTTGCACGTCTTGCAGTCGACGAATTGATCGGAGAACAAATCGAAGTGCCCGCTCGCCTTCCAGATCTTCGGATCCATGATGATCGTCGATTCCACGCCGACCATCGAGAAAGGTGCAGGTGCCCCAGGCAGCGAGGCTGTATCGTCATGTCCTGTCACCATATGCCGCCACCAGGCGTCTCTCAAGTTGCGCTTTAGCTCGACACCGAGCGGTCCGTAGTCCCAGAAGCCGCCAATTCCGCCGTAGATCTCGCTCGATTGAAAGACGAATCCGCGTCGCTTGCACAATGCGACGAGCTTCTCCATGGTTGTGTTTTCGTTCCTCATGGCAGCCTCCTGAGTGGGGCATCTGTGTCCGCCTGAAATGCGCAAGCGGCACTGAGTTCGGATTATACCGAAGTTGAATGCCGCTGCAGCAAAGCGGTCCCGGAGGTCCAGGGGTGGGCAGAGTGCTCCAGGACCAAGACGGGGTGAGGGCGGGGGTCCGTCACCCCGTCACCGCTGGTGAGAGAGGTAGCGCGGCTGTGTTTATATTTACGGACAGAAGTATATAGTTATCGCCAACTCTTACAGGTGGATCCGCCGCAACTGCTGCGAAACACTCGTTCCAGTCCAAGGAACGGAAACGTCCACAGGATACACCAGACAGGGGCAAAGGGTGTAGCGCGGTCAACGGTCTAGCCTATCTGAGGGTCGACGGTGAATCCTAGGTTACGATAGAGGGCGATTGCCGGATTGTTGCCTTCTGAGACGACAAGGGTCAGCTTGCTGTATCCCTGTTCCAGCAGCGCATTCATGCTTTGCCGAAGCAACATGCGCGCATGTCCTTGGCGCTTGGCATCGGGATTGGTCATCAGAAATGCAACCAGCGGAGTGGAAGACGGTTCGTACCAACTTACGAGACATGCGGAGATGAGAGATCCGTCTGCCTCGATCGCGAACGAGCAATCGGACAGCAATCGCCCGTATTCACCCGCAAACGTCTTGTGAATCTCCTCTCGGGCCTCGTTTAGCGTCTCACCCTCGTCATCGATCGTTCCACGATAGGCGGCGTGCATGAGACGAGCGAGGCCCTCCGCGTCATCCTGCTGGATCGTTCGGCGCTCGTTCAAGGATTGCTGCGGGGCAAGCTGGATCGACATGATGATGCGTTTCGCGGAGATCATTTGCGCTTTGGATCCGCCCTCATCGAAAGACCGATGCGTCGGCGTTCAACATCTACCTCGAGCACGGTGACCAGCACCTTCTGCCCGACCTTGACGATGGTCGAGGGATGCTCGACATAGCGGTCGGCCAGCTGGCTGATGTGCACCAAACCATCCTGATGCACGCCGATATCGACGAACGCGCCAAAATTGGTGACGTTGGTGACGATGCCCGGAAGTTTCATTCCTGGAGATAGGTCCTTGATCTCTTGAACGTCTTCGGCGAACGAGAAGGCTGAGAAGCTTTCGCGTGGATCTCGTCCGGGTTTGGCAAGCTCTTCGAGGATATCGGTAAGCGTTGGCAGGCCAACGGTTTCGGTTACATAGCGTTCCACGTCGATGGATGCGCGAAGCTCCGCATTGGACATCAGATCGGAGACGGTGCAGCCCAAATCCTGTGCCATCTGACGGACGATACTGTAGCTCTCTGGATGGACCGCGCTTGCATCCAACGGGTCCTCACCGTCTCGAATCCTGAGAAACCCGGCGGACTGCTCGAACGCCTTGGGTCCGACCCGCGGCACGTTCCTAAGTTCGGAACGCTTTCGGAATGGTCCATGAGATTCGCGGTGTGCCACGATGTTCTCTGCCAGCTTCGGTCCGAGACCGGAGACATACGCAAGGAGCGGGGTACTTGCGGTATTCACCTCAACGCCGACAGCATTGACGCAATGCTCGACGACATCGTCAAGAGATTGCCTGAGCAGACCTTGATCGACATCGTGCTGGTATTGACCGACGCCGATGGATTTCGGGTCAATCTTGACCAGTTCGGCGAGTGGGTCCATCAAGCGACGTCCGATCGAAACGGCTCCCCGAACGGTGACATCCTGATCCGGAAGCTCTCTTCGCGCAATCTCAGACGCGCTGTAGACCGACGCCCCGGACTCACTGACCATGACAACGGGGATGTTGTTGGGCAAGTCGAGAGAGCGAACGAGGGCTTCGGTTTCCCGGCTTGCGGTGCCATTGCCAATGGCGACGGCCTCGATCTCGTAGGTTCTTACCAAGTCGAGAATCGACTGCCCGGATCTGGCACGTTCCTGTGCCGAGCTGGCAATGTAGATCACGGTGTGCGTCAGCAACCGCCCCTGTGCGTCCAAGCACACGACCTTGCAGCCCGTCCGATATCCTGGATCAATGGCAAGGACGCGTTTCTGCCCCAAGGGCGCTGCGAGTAGCAGGTGCCGCAAATTGTCAGCGAAGACGCGAACGGCTTCTTGATCCGCCTTCTCGATCAGTTGGCTTCGAATCTCATTTTCGATCGAAGGTGCCATCAAGCGCTTGTAGCCATCTTCAACCGCTTCGAACATCTGATCTGCGGCCTGGTTGGAGCCACGCACGAAGCGGCGAGACAACGTTTGAATCGCCAGTGCCTCCCCCGGCCGAATGGACAGACGGAGGAACCCCTCACGTTCCGCGCGCAGCATGGCGTGAACGCGGTGTGCTGGAGCCTTTGGAAGTGGCTCCCTCCAATCGAAGTAGTCGCGATAAGCGGCGGCTTCATCTTCCTTTCCCTTGATCACTCTGGCTTGTATGGTGGCCTGCTTCGCGAAGACATCGCGGATCTCTGCCCTTGCCTCAGCGGATTCGCTCACGACCTCCGCGAGAATGTCCCGCGCGCCAGCAAGGGCTTGTTCCGTGTCCATAACGTCAAGATCAGGGTCAACGAATTCTGCAGCGGCCTTCTGAGGATCCAGGGATACATCCTGTGCGAGGAGAAGATCCGCCAATCGCTCCAATCCCCGTTCTCGAGCGATCATGGCACGCGTTCGTCGCTTGGGTCGATAGGGAAGATAGATGTCTTCCAGTTGCGTGAGGGTCGATGCATCGCGAACGGAGAGCTCCAGCTCGTCCGTAAGCAGCTCGCGCTCTCCCAGAGAAGCAAGGATCGATTGGCGTCGTTCATCCAGTTGCCGAAGCTGCTGCAGTCGGTCGCGAATGGCTGCGATTGCAACCTCATCAAGCGATCCCGTCCGCTCCTTTCGGTACCGAGAGATGAATGGTACCGTAGCGCCATCATCCAGCAGATTCGCTGTCGCCCGAACCTGGCGTGGAGCGTACCCAAATTCGCCTGCGATCTGCTCATATGCTCGGTTGCCCATGGAGTGCCTCCTGAAGTGCAGAAACCGTACGACTCGAATCCGTGCACGTCAAGCGCGGAACAAGAGCCCTTGCCGCAAAGATGAGACAATCCGTCGAAACACTAGAGTGCGGAGAAAGGAACTCCATGATCGAAGACACACGAAGAGAGCAACGGACATCACACCTTCACAGCGAGTCCACCGACCTTGCGCGAGCGTTTGCTTGCACTTCCCATTTCTGCTGTCATGTGTCTTGCCGCGCGTGCGCCCGAAGCGTTTGACGGGCAAGATTAGCCACAAGGAGGCGCTATGACGGCCAAAGTGTTGCTGGTGACGTTGCTCATGTTGATGGTTGCTGGGAGTTGGGTGCTTGCAGGGCCTGCGCAGGAGATCCTGGGGAGCCTCGCAGACGATGCGCGTGGTGAGCGTTTGCTTTCGGGGTTCACATCCCTTGGGCTTGGCGTTGGACTCGGTGTTGGGAGTTACCTGCTACTCGGAGGCTCGGGGCTCGAGATCTACGGAGTTATTGCCGGAGGATTGTACGCGGTGCAAGGAATCATCACACTCGTCATTCCGACGCCAGCGGAGATTGCCTGCCGACAATCGTGCGATTCGGAGATGGAATCAGCAATGGCGCTTGAGGAGATGGCATATACAGCCCGGTTCTCTCGATACATCTCCGGCATTGTCAACATTGCGGCCGGGACCGTTTCCCTGCTGTTTCCGTACAGCTATCTCACCTCCTATGATTACGTGTATTCTGCAATCGTGAGCTACGGAATGGCGGTGATCGATTTCATCTTCCCCTCCAAAGAAGAGCGCGCATACAACCAGTACAAGTTTGCGATCGGCGCTGGCTAGTCCCTGGATCCATCTACCTACTGCGTTCGATCAGCAAGGGCGTCTTTCACCTCCGGAGAGGCCTTGAACACGCCACGGATCCAGATGGACTTGATCGTATCGCGCGCGAGCTCGGGTGTAATATCGGAAGAGAGATTCAGCGTCCCGATCACGCGAAGCGCGAGTTGCTTGCCCTCTGCTCGCACCCTTTCTAACGCAGTGCGGTTATAGATCTGAACGCCTACGAGAAACGCGTGCCGGACGCTGACTTCCTGGATCACGGGCTCATGACGATCGAGAAGATTCCGAATGGCTGTGCGGATTGCATCAGTCCGATTCGAGTAGAGGCCTTGCTCCACCAACACATCGATTCTCCCTAGATCCACAGGCCCCAAATTGATGGTGATCTTCTCGGTCTCAGACATCGTTCTCCTTCCAGACTCCAGGTTTGTGGATGCTTCCCATTCTACCATGACACGCCTCCTGTGAGGATCAGAGCCAAACACACGACACCCAAGATTGCCGACGACAAGACGCCCTCGTAGTCCACAAGATGCCGCTTCCGGTCTCCTGGCAGCAGGGCAGCAAGCGAAGACGCGCCGATCGTGTTCCCCGCCATATGCGCGAGCGAGACGCCCCAGACATCGCCTGTTCTGGTATACACCCAACCCAGGAACACCGAGAGCAGAACCGACCAGAGCGTGAAGGCCGCAAGCCCCTTGCCACGCTCTGTCGGATAACCGTATCCCAAGCGAATGAGGGGCCAGTGCCAGGCTGCCCAGAACAGCCCTGTGACAATTGCTGCGATCAATGGCGCCTCAGGGAAGAGCCTGGCTTGGAAAAAGACGCGCCATCCAAACTCCTCTCCGAACTGAAACGGTGCCATGACCAAGGCAACGATAGGAAGCTTGGCCAGCAAGCCAATCCGAGAGCGAAGCGGCCGAATCTCCCTCGGATAGACGGCCCATCGGGAGACCCGGACAGCGAAGTAGGTTCCAAGGGCAATCACCAACGGAAGCAACCAACCGGTGAGGTACACAGGCCAGGCTTCCAACTTAGGGATGAACTCCGCAAGCGCGAATCCTTCTTTGGTGATGAGCCCGCGCACGATGCTTGCTGCAACCGCAGGGGCAAACGCCCCTGGTAGAATGGCCAGTTGAAAACTCATGCTGCTTGGATCCAATGCGCGGTGCCTGAGAGGAGCCCACAAGCCCCAAGCGATGCCAAACGTCAGCAGTACGTACGAAACCAACCCAACCGTTTGCATAGTCATTCATGGTGTCCTTTCTATGTGGGGCAGACGCTCCGGTGTTTGCGATTGCTGCCCTTGTGCCTCCATCCGGTCGGCCCGTAGTGGGGGCAGATGAAGTGGCTGTTCTCGACACAGTGGGAGATCCGGCAATCTGAACGTTAATCTCAGTGGCCCGAGTTCGATCATCAGCTGAGTCACTAACCCTCCTTTCACCATCCACATGGATGGTTATGGGAGGACTATACCATGACTGTGGATGATTTTCAACATCCATATGGATGGTAATCGGATGACTAGAGTGCCGATTTTCATGCGGTCGAGAAGGTATCCTTCGTTCTAAACAGAAGAACACGGAGCAAGCGCATGCACTTGCTCCGCGCCCCATCGACTTCACGTGTAATTCGGCTAGTTCGTGTCTACAGCCTTCCTTCCTGCGCGTTCGTTGACCAGGAGCAGGAGCAGTGCGCCGACAATGAGGAACGCGGCGATCGAAAGCACAGCGACACGGAGGCCCATCTTCTCTGCAAGGTCAACGGCCATGGTGGCCTCATATCGCGTTGCCATCCGGGCGGCGATGATGCCGAACACTGTTGGGCCGATGAAGGAAGAGGTGCGGCCCGCGACAGCGAAGAACCCATAGAACTCCGCGCTCCGGCCTTCAGGTGCCAGCAATCCGACCATCGCACGGCTCACGGATTGGACACCGGTCAACGCGAAGCCTGCGAGCAGACCGATGAGGTAGAAGCCCAACGAGATTTGGTTGAAGTACAGCCAAACTACGGCAGCAAGCATCCCAGCAAGCGAGAGAAACAATGAACTTCGCGCGCCGATCCGATCCGTAAGCCAACCCATCACGTATGCGCCTGGAACGCTGGCAACTTGGACCAGGATCATGAACACAATCAGCTCTTGCTGTTCCATCCCGAAGAGCACGGTGCCAAGAATGGCTGCGAAGCTCAACGTCATCAGAATGCCGTCGTTGTAGATGAGGAACGCGAGGATGAACTTGCCGAATTCTTTGTAGCGGCGGACAGCACGGAAGGTCTCCGCGATGCGTTGGAACGGCAAGCGCAGCAACGTCGTACCGCTCGGAAGCCTGCCGACCGGGCTCCCTTCCTGTACCCAGAGGAAGAGAGGTGCAGCGAAAACCGCGAAGTAGATCGCCGTGAACACCAGCGAAGCACGGACGATGAGCCCCCCTCCGATGAGTTGAATCATCGCGAGAACGATGATCAAACACACGACACCCCCGGCAGATCCGATCGCCCAGCCATTGCCGGAGACGCGGCCGATCTCAGCTTCGGATGCGATCTCGGGAAGCAAGGAATTGTAGAACACCTGAGCACTTCGATAGCCGATCTCCGCGAGAATGAATAATGCCATTCCAGGAATCAGCGCACCTTTGGTCACAAAGAACAAGCTTGCCGTGAACACGCACGACATGGCCGTGTAAATGAGCAGGAACCGCTTCTTGCTTGCTGAGTAGTCCGCAATGGCGCCGAGGATTGGCGACAGCAATGCAACGACCAGCATCGCGATGCCAACTGCGAGCCCCCAGTAGAAGGAGCCTTGCGCACCGCCAACGACTTCGGACTTGAAGTAGGCTGAGTAAACGGCCAACAGAACGACTGCAGCGTAAGCGGAGTTCCCGAAATCGTACAGGTACCATGCTCTCCGCTGTTTCTTCCTACTTGGGGTCGCAGATGTGGTATTCATCGTGTTCCTTCCCTCCCTGAGGAATCTAGGATGAGCGGCTCAGCTTCCCATCCTCCCATGGGTAGCGGATGGCTTGAGCTTGCCGCCGAAGCTCCGGATCGTTGGAGTACACACCGCGCTTACTTGGCGGAATCAATGCAGCGATGGCTCGCATGATCTTGTCACCCGTCTCATCCAAGTTGCTTCGTCCCATTCGCCCCCGCTCCGAGGACCCAAACGGACCGATGGGCTCTCCGACTCGAATCGTGATTGATGCCCGGCGGAAGCGCTTGAGGCTTCGAAAGACTTCCGGTAGCCCGTCCAAGCCTACTGGAAGAATCTTGGCTTGCGTTCTTGTGGCCAAGAAAGCGCTTCCGGGCCGTGGTGGACGGAGGACCTCCGCCCAGCTGCCCCCTTCCGGGAAGATCCCGAGGATTCCCCCTTCCCTGAGCGCTTTCTCTGCTTCGCGCAATGCGCCACGAGAGGAACCGCTTCTTCGGACGCGATGGAGCCCCCACATACGTGGAATCCAGCGTACAAAGGCCGGTGCGAACGCCATATGAGATCCTCCGATAAAGTCCAAGGGCCACGGCATCGCAAGAATCACTGCCAGCGGATCCACGAAGTGAAAGTGGTTCGCCGCGACGATCAGGGGACCGGATGCCGGGATGTTCTCCCGGCCCTCCACATGCACCCTTGCGAGCAGTGCAAACAGGATTCGAATCAGCCCACGCAGAATCCTGCGGACAAGACGGTGGTTGGGCTGCCACCCGGACGTGCCCCCCGTAACCATGAACCGATGATACTCGAAAGGGGCTTGGAAGTGGATCTGCAGCCCCTCAATGCGGGAAATCGGTTGCGGCACCGTGTATGCTTTGCAATTCCTGGTGCATTCAACTGAGGACATGGAATCGACGGAGGAAAGCATGAACAACGAGATCCAACAAGCACTTGACGAAATCCGCCCGATGCTGCAAGCCGACGGCGGAGATGTCGAATTGGTTGAAGTTACGGAAGACGGCGTGGTGCGCGTGCGTTTGCAGGGCGCATGTCAAGGTTGTCCGATGTCTCAGATGACAATCAAGAATGGCATTGAACGTTTGCTGAAGGAGAGAGTTTCGACGGTCAAGGAAGTCGAAGCCGTTTAGCTGCGTTCAGTTGGGGATTCGCCGTACTTGAGACATCGATCGTCGTGGAACCCCTTGACATCCAGGTGGAGAATAACGTACATAGTAAGTAGCGCCGCTTGCGGCGCTTTCTCTTTGGGATCAGCCCTTGACGCTGTACAGGTGAAGGCATAGCCTTGGATGAAGGCTCCGGGGGAGGTGCCATGGCTGTCTTGAGATCTGATCCGTATATCTGGGTAACCTGGCTCACCAAACTGCTTGCAGGTGAAGCGATGTGCGAGTGGTCGGCGTGGTTTCGAGCGCATCACAAAGACTACGACAAACTTCCCGCGGACTTCGACCTTGCCACCTGGACGATCGAGCACCGCGAACTCGTCAACGCACGTCGTGAGCAGCTGCTAGACGAGGGATATTCCGTCTACATTGAAGATGAGAACGCCTTCAAGCGCATCGGGCAAACCGGGATTGTCGTTTCAGGGAAGCCGGACATCCTGGCAATCAAAGATGACCAGGGAGTCATCGAGGACTGCAAGACAGGCCGCCCGCGCATGTCTGACCAGCTCCAAGTGCTCGTATACATGCTCCTTCTACCGATCCGCAATTCACGATGCGACGGGCTAACAATCTCGGGTCGAGTGGTCTACAAGACCAGTTCTGTGGATATCCCTGCTACGGGATTGGACGATGCATTCCGATCACGATTCGTGGAGTTTGTCCGAAAGGTTGGCGGGGACAAGCCGCTCCCCAAAGCCCCGACGTGGGCGGAATGCCGATGGTGCGACATCGGACCATCCGATTGTCTCTATCGCGTATCCGAGCCCCCCGAGTCAGCGGAGGCGGAGACGGACCTGTTCTAGAAATCGAGGATGCCGAACCTGACTGGATACTGCATGGCTCAGGTGATGGGGACAGAAGGTTTGCCCGTGAAGCATGATCGTTGTCTGTCAGGATTAGATCTTCGTAGGACCGAGGGATTCCGCTGACGCGTGTCGGAGCCTCGATGCACTCAGCGTGAACCATTTTCGATATGCAGAAGATGCTCTCGCTCGCGGAACTTGCGTTTGCCGCGATACATCGCATGGTCTGCTTCGGACAGTGTGGCCTCGATGGATTCCTGAGAATCCGGATCCCAATGGGCCAGTCCGATGGAGAGCGTGATGGGGAAATCAATAGCAGGATGGAGAGGATTCGAGTCCTCGATCGTCTTGCGAATCCGATTTCGGACAATGTCCGTTTCCCCGTTCGTTTCGACGAGCACAACAAGAAACTCGTCGCCCCCATAGCGAACGACGATGTCCGATTCTCTTACGCATTCCACAAGAATGTTCGCGACGCGCTTCAGTACCTGATCTCCAGTGGCGTGTCCGAATCGATCGTTCGTTTCCTTTAGACGATTGACGTCAGCCATCAGCACACCGATTGGGTGACGATAGCGTTGCGCCCGCGATGCCTCGCGCTCGAGCATCTCGCCCAGCGCATAGCGGTTGAAGACCCCGGTCAATGGATCATGGCGCGCCATGAAAAGCAACCGTTCCTCAGCAGCCTTTTCCTCGGTGATGTCTTGGAGACTTCCCTCATGATACAGCGTTGCGCCGTCTTCGCTGTAGATGGCGTGACAAGTATCGCGTACCCAAATGGTCTTCCCATCATGGCGCTTCAGCTGTGTCTCGAAGCTCTGGAGTTTTCGGCTCTTCTGGAGCATCGCTATCTCGGCTTCTCGGTCCGATGGATCGGCATAGAGTTCAGATGCGTCGATCCCTAGAAGCGCTTTCTTGGAAGGATAGCCAAGCATACGGATAAGCTCGGGATTCGCATCCAGGATCCGGCCGTCTTCAGTTGTAATGTAGAGCCCAATGGGAACTCCCTCGAAAAGCGAGCGGTAGCGAGTTTCCGATGAAGGAATACCATGTTTATCCAAACGCTGCTGTTTACACATGTCTTCCGCTCTTTTCATTGGCAAGGCCCAGCCTATCAACAACCAATTTACACGTCAAGCGGCGTTAGGTTCAATTCCGCGAGAAGCCCAAGCACTCTCAGCACGCTCAGCGTGTCAGGAAATGGCGTCCTTCGTTGAGGTTCTCGATGTACTCCTCAATCATGGAAAGGAACTCCTCTTCCCACGCATCGCTGCGAAGGACGCCGCGCTCCACACCATCTTGGAACACGTGCATCATCGTTTGGTCTTCTCGGGAACCAGGAAGACTGATCCCAAGGTTGGCGTGCTTGCCTTCCTCGAAACCATTGACAACACAACCCATCACAGCAATCGATATCCCCGCAGACTGTGGAAATTGAGTACGCCACGTCTGCTCGTGTTCGGCAACAAACTCAGATACGCGATGGACCATGGCCCGAAACCGATCGCGCTGGGTACGCCCGCAGCCGGGGCAACTGCGTACGTTCGGATAGAACGCACGAATTCCATTCGCTTGGAGGATTCGTTGGGCGACATAGACCTCCTCTGTGCGAGTTTCATGTCCAAGTGTGAGAGGATTCCGCGGCGTCAGCGATACGCGAAGCGTGTCACCGATACCCTCCTGAAGCAGAACGCTTATTGCCGCAGTGGACGAAATAACCCCTTGCATTCCGGTGCCGGATTCCGTAAGGCCAAGGTGCAGGGGCGCGTCAGTTTCCTGGGCAAGGGATCGGTAGATGGAGAGCAATGCCGACTCATCGCTGACCTTCGCAGAGAGGACGATCTGATCCTCTGGGAATCCACACGCTAGGGAAAACTCGAGAGATTCGAGCACGGAGGCAACCATCGCTTCCTGCAGAATTTGCTCGAACGGCCAATCCGGATGTTGGCTCAACAGGCGCGCGCGTACGCGTTCGTCGAGAGATCCCCAATTGGCCCCAATCCGGATTGGTTTGCCGTTCATGCCAGCAATGTCGAGCACCTGCTTGAATTGGGGATCGTAACGGGTTCCTCTTCCGATGTTCCCGGGGTTGATCCTGTATTTGTCCAGCGTGCGAGCACATTCCGGTGCATCCTGAAGCAATGTATGGGCAATGTAGTGAAAATCGCCGATGAGCGGCACGTGACAGTCCTCATCATCAAGGCGACTGCGAATCTCTGGAACGGCTCTTGCGTCTTCGAGATCTTGGATCGCTACCCGGACAAGCTCGCTTCCTGCGTTGTGCAAAGCCCGGATTTGACGAACTGTTGAGGCGACATCTTGCGTCTTTGTGTCTGTCATCGACTGGACGACCATCTCCTGGCCGAAGCCGATAGGAACGCCGCCTACATCGACAACATGACATTTTCTACGTTGAGCCATCATCGAGTCCCCCTCGCAAGGCGCATGCACAAATCATACGCTCCGATTGCTCGAAGTGACTAGAGCGCTCTCACAAAGACATGCATCGCGCGCTCATCTGATGTAACGCGGAAGCCCTGCTCATGGAGTACTTGACGGGATTCCTCGAGATAATGCGCGAATGAGCCCTTCGGCGATTCCGACGTGCTTGGATTAAATGACGAGGTTGCATACCCTGCTTGCTCAGCGCCCTGCATCAGAATGTGACGTGCTGCCCACGCATCGAGTGCAACGGGATCCGTTGACGCAGCGATGATCCCAATCTGCGTTGCCGCAGCGTAGTAGACCATCGGTCCGTCTCCAGGGCGAAACGAAACATACAGTGCGTCCAATACATTGAGCGTGGGAAACCGCGTCTCTGCCATCTCAAGCCCCATTGCGCCCAATGGGATTGCATTGTGAGCGCGCATGCCAGACATTGAGGAGAGCCAATCGGATACTACGCCCATGTAATGTTTCACGGCTCCGGTAACGCCGTAGATCATGTGTGGCTTGAGCACTGGCAAGTTGATGACCTTGAGACGATGCGAGTTGTAGGTCTGTGCTTCCGGATCCCAGATGCCGTGCTTGAAGCTTACATGTGTGTCGTAGAGCGTCGTGAACTTGGGGTAGGTGATCGGCATACGCGACCGCGATGCCTCCTCTGCTTCCACCACATATCCATCCTCTGAATCTCCCCGGCTATATTCCGCGACCTCATTGAGCGTGATCTCATCCCAGAGGTAGGTTGATACACGAGCTGTCTCCGAGAATGCATCGACAACTTCCTGTGCAGATTGGGAAAGCGTTTCCGCGTTGTTCCTCGCCCAATCCAGACTGCCACCATTTCTGCGGGGTCCAAACTGGGCTTGACCATTGTCTGCGACGATGACTTCTCCGGTGAACCCATCCGGATGGCTGAGAAGCGCCTGAATGACTGCCCGGAGCAAGTCGGTGTTCGTGCCTCCCCGCTGATCCCACTGGCAGTTCACCTTGATGAGCACGACATCATCCGCGGCGAATAGACCGTTAGGACCTTTCGCCACGCCCGCCTCACCTGATCGATAGAAGCAGGTGTCGTGTGCGGACATCAGCGAGATCAGGTCCGGAATACCCATACCGCTTGTCGAGGACTTGATCCCCTGCACGGCAAAGACACTTGATAGGAGAGTATTCGTCGCACGCTGCTCGGAGAGCGTAAGCGCAAGAACGGTGTGTGCCCCCCGACTTGCTGCCGGTTCAAGTCCACTGCCGAGACAGAGCACGCCCATGGCAAGAATCACGAATCCCAAACCACGTGAGGCGACTCGGCGACCGATCCTTTCTCCGCGAAGCGTACGCGCGAACGGAAGGAGTGGAATCACATAGGCTGCCAGCCATGCCGCTCCGTTTGCGGCAGCTGTACGTTGGCACGGATAGGCCACGCGCGAGGGCTTCGTGCCCGTTCGAGCGATAAGCCAAATCAAGCTAAGGAGTCCGACGATGAAGGCGCTGTGCGTGATCGCGATCCACAATCTACTGAGCAAGTTCTTCGGTGCATGCGGGCAAGCCATGATGCCGCCTCCTTCTACCATACTGGTGGCTTTTCGAATTGGATACGAGGCCATTCTAAGGGAAGCACAGCCCGGAGCACGCCAACGGACCATCGTCTCACTGTCTGAATCGCATGATGGCAGCGCAACGACGACTCTCAGAGACGGACACACGCCTACGCAGGGTGTTCTTGCGCTTGAACAAGCTTGTGCCGCCAAATCTCTGGATCATCTGTAGCATTGGGAGATAACGCGAGGACGTCACCATGGGTCGATGTCCCGAGCTGAAGCATCGTGCGGTTCGCATAGTTGTAGTACGAAACGACCTGGTTGATCTCAACGATCTCATCATCTGACCATCCAACCTCACGTAACGTTTGGATGTGTTCGTCACGAAGTGAGTCAGGACGTTCTGTCAGATACCGGGCATGCATGAAGGCCAAGGCCTCCTTCTCGGCGGAAGCCTCTTGGGGAGTCTGCCATCACACGCTTCGTATCGAGACATGGTCAATCCACACAAGCGTCCTCCTCATCGAATGCCCCACTTAGATCGGTTGGGGGCACCGTTGGCTTCTGATCTTCTCGAATCCTGCGGAGCGTACGGATTACCCAGATGCTACCTACAAGGAGCACAAGCATGGAGAGCGCGAACAGGAGAAGGATCTGAGATGATGACACGATCCCAGCAGCCTCGCCGTACTGGGCTCCAAGCAAGAAGAAGTCATAGAATCCATGCAGCAACATCGCGGCGACGAACCCCCTCAAGATGCCGGTGGCCCTTCTGGGAGGGAACACCTGCTGCGCGATCCCGTACCCGAGTAGGGCACCGGCGATCGCGTGCATCGGGACGGCAGTGAACGCGCGCAAGAGCGCGACCGACCACCCACCGGACCACGCATACATTGCGTTCTCCAATGCAGCGAATCCAAGTGCAGCCGTTGCGCCATACACGAGCCCATCCATAGGCTCGTCAAAGCACGGCTGTGCCGCACTGTACCCAAGGAGAACGCGGAGCTTGAAGTATTCCTCTGGTAACGCGGCGAGCAGGAACGCGACGAACCAAGCACGTGTCCATGACCCAAGTCCTGAAGGCAGAAGCCGAGACAGGACACCCGCAACTACAAGAACAGGGATTACGGCCAAGACACCGCGGACGAACGTGCCGACAATCGCCCCACGCGGCTCGGGGTGAAGATCCCGTTTGTAGAAGAACCGAAGCAACAGTATCACGGGCAGCAGTGTGAGAGCAGCTGTGATGATGACCCGAAACATCATGAATCACCTTGGCCGTTTTCCGTATCCGGATCATACGATCCTCGGTTCCCTCGAGACAACGAGCGCAGGACCGCGGCTCTCTGTGGCGCTTGGGCATCCTGAGCCTCGCGAAGGTGGTTGCTGCGAATTGCCTGGGAAGCAAAGACAGTCAAGAAGACAGCTCTTGTAGCGGCACGGATTGCGAGCGAAACTGTCATTGTTGCCAGTACATGAAGGCGCACACTTCCCGCAGTTCACTTCCGACTTGCGCGAGGAGTTTCGGTGAGAGCTAGGGAGGCTCAATGAGCGAACATGACGTAATCCAGCGGACAGAGAGACCGGGTACAACAGCTTCCGTCAAAGGTGACCTGATCGCCCTCGGCGTCAAGCAGGGCATGACCGTCTTGGTCCATTCTTCCCTCAGTGCACTAGGATGGATCTGCGGTGGCGCTGTTGCGGTCATCCATGCGCTGCAAGACGCGCTAACGCTGGATGGAACGCTCGTGATGCCTTCGTTCACTGCTGGAATGACCGATCCGAAGAACTGGAGGAATCCGCCGGTTCCGGAAGATTGGAAGGACACGATTCGGGCGGAGACTCCAGCATTCGATCCGTTACGGAGTCCGACGCGTTCGATGGGAAGTATCGCCGAGACCTTCAGAACCTGGCCGGATGTCTTGCGCTCCGATCACCCGCACTGCTCGTTCTGCGCTTGGGGCCGTCATGCGGAAGCGATTACGCGGGAGCATCCGCTTGCGTGCGGCCTCGGGGAAGGGTCGCCGCTCGAGCGCATCTACGAACTGCATGGATGGGTGCTCCTGTTGGGTGTTGGCCACGGAAACAATACCTCACTGCATCTGGCAGAGTATCGAGGCGACTATCCTGGCAAGGCGTACGAGACCAACGGCGGGCCAATACGGGTTGATGGAGAACGTCAGTGGGTCCGCATTCGCGACTTGGTTCTGAATGCCGACGACTTCCCCAGAATTGGCGAAGCGTTTGAACTTGAGACTGGGCTCACACGAATCGGATCTGTCGGTACAGGGATTGGGCGACTGATGCCCCAACGGCAACTTGTGGATTTCGCGCAGACATGGATGGAGATGCATCGAAGGGCTCGAGGATCAATTGCATAGCGAGAAGCATGTTGCGTCACCGAAAGGAATCCGATGTCCAACAGAACCGTCGAGATCTTAAGGCAAGCAGAGATTCCCGAAGAAGTCGAGAAGAGATTCCAAGAATGGATGTTCAGTGTATGGGGGCCGCCGGGAGAAGACGGCATCCAATGGGCGACGCCACATTGGCGTATCGTGCTCAGTATCAACGGGCAGTGGATGAGCCACACCGGGGTCGTCGAGCGAACAATCGAAGCCGGAGAGAGGCGGCTTCCGGTGGGAGGAATCTGCGGCGTGACCACGAGAGCGGCTCATCGCAGGAAAGGCTACTCCAGTCAGGTGCTGCAGTCTGCCGCACGGTTCATTCAAGATGATCTCAAACTGCGCTTCGGATTGCTGCTTTGCGAAGAAGAGATGGTTCCGTTCTACGCACGTCTCGGATGGCAGAAGCTCCACGTGCGACCGGTCTACCAGCTCTCTGATGGCAAAGGGAGCATTCCGCACATCGTTTGCATGGTGCTCGATTGCTCAGAGGAACCTTGGCCTCCAGGAGCCGTGAACCTCTGCGGCACTCCCTGGTAGCTGGCTAACCTCAGAAGCCTACAAGTGCTCGAGTCAGCATACCCAGCGCTTGCTCGATGGCCGCAAGTTCGATGTACTCATTGGGCTGATGTGCCTGAGCGATGGAACCAGGTCCCCAGATGAGCACTGGCACATTGAGCAATGGAACGATCGAGACGGCGTCCGTCGAATAGGGTGTCATGGGGAGTTGCCGTTCGGGTCCAATCTCCGCAAGCACTGCATTTCGGAGTGCCGTGGCAAACGGATGATCCAGCGCACAGAGAATGGGCGGGTGGTAACTTATGACTCGATGTGAGAACCGACAGCCATTCGTCGTGCAGCTCTTTCCAATCCGTTGGATCGTCTGAACCACAATCTCATAGTGCGCTGGCTCGGCGACACGAAGATCCAACTGAACACGTGTCCTGTCAGGAACGATGTTGACCTGTTGCCCACCATCGAACCTGCCGATGTTGATCGAAATCTTGTCTCCGGCACTTGAGGCCTGAAGCAGGTCGATTGCCTGCTGAACCTCAAGTGCAAACTTCGCAGCCGGCAAGATGCTGCTGATCCCCATCTCGGGCATGGACCCATGCGCTGCCTTGCCCGCGAAGCTCGCCTCGATCCACAGCTCGCCTTTCTGGCCCGCATGGACGCGTCCTTCCGTAGGTTCCGCGATGAGTAGCAGCTCTGCGTCATCGATGAACCCGGATTCCGCAATGGTCTTGGCGCCGCGGTACCCCCACTCCTCGTCTGCGGTGAGTGCGAGCACGATGTCTTGGGAAGGGGTGACGTGCTCCTGCACAAGCCAAGCAACCGCTTGCATGAGTACAGCGACACCAGACTTCATATCAGCCGCTCCCAACCCCGCGAGCCGCCCGTTCTCAATCCGTGCTTCGAACGGGGGAATGCTCCACGCATCTTCATCGGCCACAACGGTGTCCAGGTGGCCGCAAAGGACGACGCTCCCCGTTTCGCTTCCGGGGATTCGTGCGATGAGTGAGCTTCTCCCTGGTTCGAGCTCCACAAACTGAGACCGCACTCCCCGCTTCAACAGCCAGTTACGCACAAACGACGCGATCTCCTGCTCGTTGCCAGGCGGGTTTGCACTGGGAATTCGAATGAGCGCTTGTGTAAGCTCGATTGCATCTTGTAGGCGGTCCGAATGCTGCATGGCACTCCTTTCACTACACTACACCTGAGATTCGTTGAAAGGATATCTGACAAACGTGTCCGAAGGCCGGTAGAACGGTCTCATGCAAGGAGGGGAGCGATAGATGATCAATGCGAGAAAGCGTCTGGAAGAACGGTTCGTTCGGTATGCGGCAATCGATACCCAAAGCGCGGATGGAATGGAGAAGACGCCATCTACGGAGACCCAGTTGAATCTGCAACGGGTGCTGATGCAGGAGCTCGATGAACTGGGGGCTTCCAATGTTCGGCTCACGGAGTATGGATTTGTCATCGCAACCATCCCAGGGAATCTCGAGAGTGCTCCACGGCTCGCTCTCCTTGCGCATGTGGACACAGCGCTTGATTACGCCGCCTCGAACGTAAAGCCGATTGTACATCGGAACTACGATGGGGAACCCATTGCACTGCCCGGGGATCCGACCAAGAGATTGGATGATTCGACAGCAGCCGAACTCAAAGGATTGATCGGCGAAACGATCATCACGTCGGACGGCACAACGCTGCTTGGCGCGGATGACAAGGCAGGAGTTGCCGTGATTGTCACGTTGGCAGAGATCCTCCTGAATGACGCCTCGATTCCGCACGGTGACATCCGCGTCTGCTTTACCCCGGATGAGGAAATCGGAACCGGCATCAGCAAACTCTCACTGGAGGAACTCGATGCAGATGTCGCCTATACCCTGGATGGGGGTGAAGCCGGAGAAGTCACGTATGAGAGCTTCTCCGCAGACAAGGCGCTTGTCAGGATTCAGGGCGTTTCCATTCACCCTGGCAGCGCGAAGGATCGTCTGGTCAACGCGCTTACCCTTGCGGCCAAGCTGATCTGTCTCCTCCCGCAGCACACGCGGACGCCGGAGACCACGGACGAGCGGCAAGGTTTCATCCATCTCCTTCGAATGGCGGGAAACTCAGCGAAGGCGGAACTCCACTTCATCCTTCGCGACTTCGAGAGAGAGGGCCTACAGGCACACGGCGATGCGCTCCAAGCTGCTGTCGATGCGGTGGCCAAGCTTGAGCCGCGCGCGACAATGACCTGCGAAATCTCCAAGCAGTATCGCAACATGCGCTACTGGCTCGAGGATGACATGCGGCCAGCAGACCTGATGATCGAAGCCGTCCGCGCAATAGGTCTTGAGCCCAAGATCACGCCAATCCGCGGAGGAACCGACGGATCTCAGCTCACAGAACGGGGGCTTCCGACACCGAACCTCTTTGCCGGAATCCACAATGCACACGGCCCGCTGGAATGGACCAGCGTAAAGGAGATGGAGCAATCGCTTCAGGTATGCCTCGAACTCGTGCGCCTGTGGGGCAGCGAAACGGTGTAGACGATTGCTCGGACGCCGAGCACTGCCGCCTAGACCGCGAACACCTGTCGAAGGAGCGTGTTGAATCGGCGTTTGTGGCCAGTGGGCGACATCTTGCAGACCTGGATGTTGTCGCATCCATTGAACCGTGCATACGATGCCAGCGCGTTTGCCAGTGCCGGTAGGCCCTCATCAAACGCTGTGAACCAGGGCTCAAACCACAACGCCTTCACGATGAGGGTCCTTTGCTGGCGGTCGGCTTTGGGATCGAGGCGCGCAAACAAGCGATTCCGCCAAAGCACAGGAAGGACGAAGTACCCGTAGGTTCGCTTGGCCGCAGGAAGATAACACTCGATCGTGTAGTCAAAGCCAAACAGGCGCTTCACTCGATCACGATGGATAATCAGGTTGTCGAATGGAGATAGAATCCAGGCCCTTTCAGGGGTCTCCGGAGGTTCTCGTTCCAGCATCGAGGCGAGTGCGTAGTAGGGTTCGCTTTGCCCTTCGAGCGCAACGAGAGCAACCTCGCCTGCATCCGTAAGATTGCGGACCGTCGAGGCAAGCTCGGCTTGCGGGACGATTTGGAAGACATCTCGCATCTCGCGGATCCGAGCCACACCCATCGCATGGAGCGCACGCCGTACATGAAACTCCGACAACTCGCCTTGCGAAGGCATCGTTGTGTCAACAACCGGCGGCAAGACGCGCTCGGTGAGATCGTAGACCTTCTGGAAACTCCTGCGTTCGGGAATCATCAAGAAGCCCTGCCAGAAGAGAATCTCCAGTGCACGTTTGGCGGGTTTCCAGTTCCACCAGGTGCCTCGCTTGATCCCTGGAGGCGGATCAAAATCCTTGGATGTCAGCGGGCCCTCAGCGCGAATGCGCTCCAAAACGTGAGTGAGCACATCCGCATGCTCTTGCATCCATTGCTTCAACCCATCTCGAGGCGCTGTGCGCTGCCGCTGCATACGGGGCATGTAGTAGCGATAGTCTTCGATGGGGAGGTAAGCCATGGCATGGGCCCAATACTCGAAAACAGCCTTGTCCTTCACGTGAAGCTCGTGAAGGGCATCAGGCGCGTAGGCCGAAGCCCGGTTCCAGAGCGTGTGGTGATGTGCGCGTTCGACAATCGCGATGGTGTCAATCTGTACGTAGCCCAGCTGGCCGATAATGGCCCGGAGGTCATCTCCATCTGCAGATGACAACGGAGCTCCGAGACACTGTGATGCAATCGAGATGCGGCGAGCCTGCTCAAGAGAACACTGGATGGGTGCCATAGGGATGCCTACCTCGTTCGAAGTCTTCTCGCGTGATGATACGGCATGCCGAGTTGGGCTTCCGAAGGTTCACTTGACAGCGACGGGCTGCCATACAGGGATACCTACTGTGGGTCTACAGACGCGAACACACCTTGCATCCCCCGGTCGTAGTCCCCGGCACGGATACGTTGGATGGCGTGCTCGATCCACTTCAGGCTGAACCGAAGGCGCTCGATTCCGTAGTGAAGCGTGAGATACCAGAAGAACTGCTCGCGTTTCGGCAGATCCGCTGAATAGGTAGGAACCATGATCGGGCCACGCTCGTACGTTCTGATTTTCTCACGCAGCAAAGCAGCTCGCGTCTCGAGCGCCGAGAGGATGGAGACGTCCGATTGGCCGCCGGAGAAGAACATCTGAAGGAGAAAGGGAGTCCTCATTTGGTCGTCAATTGCGGGCTCTGACAGCCAACGGGCGAGTTCTTGCTTCCCAGATGTCGTCATCGAGTAGACCTTCCGATTGGGGCGGTCAGTTTGAACGATCAATTCCACCGATGCCCAGTCCTGCTGCGTGAGCGCATTGAGGGCACCATAAATGTGGCTTTGCTGTGCGGGCCAGAAGTGCTGAACCGAGTCGTCAAACATTCGTTTGAGTTCGTAACCGGTCCGGGGGCCGTACTGAAGAAAGCCAAGGACCGCATGCTGTAGCGACAATAGACACCTCCGTGCTGGAAGTCCTCTGTGGAGATATGACAACACGGACATACTAGGCGGTCGAGTTGTCCACGGCAAGCTGAGGCTGAGTTTCTAAGCATGGAAAGAGTTTCTTCTCATGGAAGATCCCGGGCGACGCCAGCAGTTGCATATATCAATACGGATATATATACTGATGGCTGTATGAGAGAGGAAGCATCATGCCCACGCAGGAGTTCACGACAAAAGCGCTGCAGGCATTGATCGATGATCTCGTGCAGAGGCAATCGACGATTCCAGGAGGGCTTCTCTTCGTCGCGTCAGCTAATCAATGCTGGAGTGCTGCAAGCGGGTTTGCAGATCCGGATGCAGGCATTCCGATGCATACGCAAGACCAGTTTGTGGCTGACTCGATCTCCAAGATGATGACAGCGACGCTCGCGTTGCAGTCGGTGGAACAGGGCGCGCTCGCCCTGGACCGCACCCTCGGGGAATACATCTCAGGCGATGTGCTGGATGGACTGAAGGACTTTGACGGCAACGCCTTTGGCGCCACGGTCACTATTCGGCAACTCCTCGCGCATCGGAGTGGATTGGCAGATGACTGGAACAGCCCCGGATTCCTGGACCTGATCCTAGCGGATCCACAGCGGCGATGGAGACCGGAAGAGACAATCGACTTCGTGAAATCGCATACCAAGCCTGCCTTTTCTCCAGGGGGTGGGTTTCTCTACTCGGATCCCGGGTACAACCTCATTGGTTTGGCCATCGAGACCGCCGGGAAACTTCCGCTACATCTGCAGATGCGCGAGCGGATCTTTACACCCATGGGCATGGAACACACGTACCGCCCGTCTCATGAGTCGGAGATTCCCTCAGCGCTGAAACGAGGGGTCTCCAAACGGTATCTCGAAGAACAGGAAGGAACGTTACTGCCTGCGGTGATCACAGCGGATTGGGCAGGTGGAGGCCTCGTCTCGACAGCTGTTGATCTCTCGCGTTTCCTGCGGGGACTCGTCAGCGGAGAGCTGTTCAAATCAGGCAACACGCTGGATCTCATGCTTGATTGGCAGCCATCGAGCGATTTCACCGACTATGGACTGGGCATGGCTCGAATCGACTACGTAAGACGAGGCCATGAAGGAGACACGATACTCAAAGAACTCTGGGGACATGCAGGATCCTCGCATAATTTCTCGTACTACTGGCCCGAAGGAGATCTGATCCTTGTAGCAACGCTGAACCAGATTGTTACCGACACGAATCTCTACGATACGGCCGCTCGGATCTTGAGAACGATCCAGCAACTCGCGCTCTAGCGCAGCCCTTCGGGCGCGTTGCTGAAGCCATGGGGAATTGGCACTGCGCTTCGCCTTGAGGAGAAGATCCCGACACCTAGGAGAGTCGACTTCCAGCCACCTTGCCGGAACCGGCCGGAATCGGTGACGCCCTGCTTCCTGACGAAGGATTCCAACCCTCGTTCCCAGAAGGTGTTCTTGCCCAACGGAGAAACCGACCGGAGTTGGCTTCAAGGCTCCAGTGTTTGAGTCCGCCGGGTTCTCACGAGAGGAGACAGTATGAGCGCCACCGTGGACACGACAAGAATCGCGGGTCCCACACCCCATGCATCCGCGATCCACCCCAGCAACGGGGCCACAAGTGCGGCAAGAAAGGTACGAAGCTGATTCTCCGCGGAGAGTCCTGAAGCCATGCTCTGATGCGCGAACAAGTCAGACAGGTAACCGACCAGGATGGGACGTCTGCCGTTTTGAAGCATATAGACGAACACGAAGCAGACAATGGCAAGCCAAGGCAAGCGCAACCATGCTGAAGCACCCGCGACACACAGCAACGCGAGCCCCAGGAGATAGGACACATACACAGCTTGGGCCGGAGATCGAAGTCTCGCACACACGGATTGAGCTCTTGACGAGGCAAGCGAAGCCAACGCGTGGATTCCAGCATAAATGCCGGCCACCAGGATTGCCGTTCGTTGCTCCAAAGAAAGAGAGACAAGTACGGGCAGCATAACCGCCTGGGTTTGAAGGATGGGTTGTAGGTAGTCCTTGGTTGAGCGAAAGACCGCAGCGAACCCCGCGCTGCTGAAGAGGCTGCGCCAGAGTTCGGGATTTCGCAACGAACCCAACAGGCTGTGGACGGTTTCAGCCACAGTTTCTCGGAGTGTGCGCCAGAGGCGCCCTTGTCGCTCCAATCTTGTGCCGTCGAGTTCGGGAGGATACGTCGCGAACAGAAACAATCCCAACACATAGGGCACGGTCGAAGCAAGGAAAGCAATGCGAAAACTTCCTGAATAGAACACGAGTGCTCCAGCGACGAGGGACGCGACGGAAGATCCCAGTTGCGAGGCAGCTCGTGTTCGTCCATAGTAGGCGATTTTGTGGTCTTCCCAACCCTTGAGACGGAGGTATTCGAGGATCATCGCCTTGTGCGTTCCTGAGCGAAAGGTCTCTCCGATTGCGAAAAGGATCATCGCGAGTGCATACACCCAGAACAGCGGGAAGGAGTAGAAGAGAAGAAACGAGGCAACATAGGCGGCAAATGAGGCCATCATCGCGTGGCGGCGACCGAAGCTGTCTGCCAAGATTCCCGTCGGAAGTTCGAGGAGGTTTGCGGAGATCTCGCGGATCGAATACAGCACACCGATCTGCAGGAAGGAGAGGCCCATTTCGCGAAGGAAGAGAATCAGGAAGGCATCGAAGAACCGAAGGTTCTTCAGGAAGCCGTACCATCGGAATCGAACGTACATTGAATCCCTTCGAAACGACATCGCGCTAGAGCATACTTGAATCCGAGCATTCGGAGCGACCGGTAGCAGCTTGGGCTTCCAAGACATAGCGTTCCCGGCGGTTGCGTGTGGTGAACGCGAGGAATTCGCTGATCCGGGCAATCCCTGAAAAGTGAGCAGGATCGACGGTGAGGCTTTCCTCGGGGCAGGCTGAAGGAAATCATACAGTTGACTGCATACGAAGACACATTCTGGGAGGCGTTGGATCAACCTGCCTCAAGCCACGAGTAGATGATCGATCGGCCGCTGGGATCGAAGCATCCACGGGTTCCTGAGATCGCCTATCTGCCGGACTACGGCTAGTTCGTTCGCACGAGAGCTTCCGATGAAGGCGTCGTCGATGTTTGGGTCGGCAGTCTAGTACTCAGCAGATCACAGGGGGCGTCATCACTGCGCATTTACTCAAGAAGGACACCGAGTTGAAACTCCAGGTCGGATGAACGCCGCGTGAGATGGCACAAGACGGAACCCATCACAACCGCAATTCGCAAGCCGGTATGCTTCTCATCCGATGATTGCACGAGCCCCCTCTTCAGACCTTGTCGCGCTTGCTGGATCGAGAACCTGATCTGTGACCCGAGTTGGCACAGAAGGTCTTGTGTGGTTGCGTTTCATATATGCGCGCGCATATAATAATCATGAACGAACCTTCTTAAGGAGATCGCCATGTCACTGAAACATGTCATCCTCGGGTTTCTTGCCGTCGGCCCGAGAACGGGCTATGACCTGAAGAAACGGTTCGATCGATCTGTATCTGGTTTCTGGCCTGCGGATCAAAGTCGCATCTATCGCACGCTGACCGCGCTTGAGGAAGCCGGTTTGGTGACCCAAGAGGAGATCGTCCAGCACGATCGCCCCAATCGAAAGCCCTACCACATCACCGATACAGGTCGCAAGGAACTCCATCAATGGCTCGGGGAATGTAAGTCGGGCACTCCCCCAAGGAATCCGTGGCTTGTCCAGCTCTTCTTTGCGGGGTTGCTGTCCGACGATGAGGCGATTCAGCTTCTCAAGGACAAGGCAGCACGCATTCGCAACACACTTGCTTCGTATCCAGTGAAGTACCGCCTGTCGCCGGATTACGAGCATGACGAACCGGAGCGTACGGACTTCTTTCATTGGCTCACGCTAGATTCCGCGATACACGCACGCTATGCGATGCTGGAGTGGATCGAAGGTGCGATTCAGCGCATTCAGAGCAAGCAGTACAAGAAGGGACGAGAAGCAGCGATCACTCGGTGGCCTCCGTTTCTCGGGCTACCGCCTGATCCACCCAAGATGCGCTAGACAAGGGAGGTCATGATGCGAAGGCCGCGACATCCGTGGATGCTTCTAGGAGCAATCGTGCTTGGCACGATTGTCGTTGGTGTTGCCATCCTGGTGACCATCGGATTCATGGGGGCCAGATACAGAAGATATCCAGGCCAGGGATTGCCCGAATCTACGATCGCGGCGACGGACATGCAGGATCCAGCCGACCGAATTCGACGCGAGTTCGAGGAAGCTGGCTTCGACGGCGTGCCGGATCATCTGATTGATTCACTGAGTTCGCTGACGAAGATCGACGACTATCCCATCTACACGATGACCTATATCGGCCCCTACGTGCACGCTGCTGACTTTCAAGATGCCTACGGGGTAAACCGCGAATCGGTGACCGCGCCATCGACACCAACTTGGGCATGCTCTCTCTTCGGAGCTGTCGGCGATGTTGAGCGTCCGATGATGGGGCGCAACTTCGATTGGCAACACAGCCCGATCCTTGTTGCTTTCCTTGACCCGGAGGACAGCTACCGCTCCATGGTGTCTATCGACCTGGCGTATGTGGTGGACGAGGACCTCATTGACCGGCTCGATGAGGTTCGAGCTGAGGAACTTATTCCGCTTCTCAACGTGCCCTTTATCACCTTCGATGGCATGAACGAACACGGACTTGCTATCGGGATGGCATCCGTTGACTACGAATGCGGCTATCCTTCCGATCCGAACAAGCGCGATGTGGGAGACATGCGTTTGATGCGCGAAGTCCTTGACCATTGCACCACCGTCGAAGAATCCCTAGCCTTTCTTGAGGGCATCAATCCTGTGAGCCAGGGTGGGCCCAACATGCACTTTCTCATTGCGGATAGAACGCCAAGTGCAGCGCTGATCGAGTATCACGAGGGGGAGACATACATCTTCAGAAGCACAGAAGATGAGCCATGGCAGTTGGGAACGAATTTTCCCGTTGTACGTACGAATGGCAATCCGGCCGGCGAATGCTGGCGATACGATACGATTGCAGAGACGCTTGAGAACTCGCAAGGAGAAATGACTTCCCTGCAAGCGATGGAGCTCCTCCAGCACGTCGCGACTGAGACGACACAGTGGTCGATTGTCTATGATCTTGGCGAACGTATCATGAACCTCGCCGTGCGACGTGACCTGGACACAATCTACAGTATCAGCCTGGACTCCAGAGAAGTCCTCCAGCAACGGTCAGCTCGGTAACGGCACCGCGAGGCGCGTCTGAGCGCTTTCACTCGATGTCCGATGTTCGCATTCCAGGGGCGATGAGCCATCCGAGCGAATCGAATCAGAGGACGACCACTCCATGAACTCGATCGACTTGGGTTTGGGAGAGCATTGGGGAGCGCGTGTTCACAAGCTCCCCGTGAGTTCCGTGGACGCCTCCTCGAGTCCTGCGGGATAGAGATCAACCACCCGCTTCTCGGGATCCTGCGCGTCCAGATTCTGTAGTGCCTCAAGCCATCCTGAAGGCTCGCAGGCAAAGAAGCTTGGCATGCTGCCTGCTGTGATCCTCGCGGAGGGGGCGCTGGACTGGCGGAGGTTTCGTGCCGACTGCCGAGAACCTGGCATGCTTCGTGAGCGCCCTGTCTCAGGCAACCTCTTCGCTTCGAGAAGCACGCTGGAACAGATGCTTGCCTGGCAGCCTTCGATCGCATTCACCGACGATTGCCTCGGCATTGCCCGGGTTGACTACACTCAACGAGGGCGCGGAGAGGGAACAGCGCTTGCGGAACTCTGGAGACACGCGGGATCCTCTCTCAGCTTCGCCTCCTTACTGGCCGCGCGAGGATCTTGTGATTGTTAGCACGCTGAATCAGATGATCATCGACACGAGCATCTACGACACAGCCGCACGCGTGCTGACAGCAATCCTCGGCTCGGAGGGTTGAACGATCTCTGTCCTAAGTCCGTCTGGAAGGCGTTCGTCAAGGACGGCCGCGATCGATCGCATATCTTCGGGTTTCTTGAGTTGGTTCAAATGATGACCGATCTCTCGGGGCGCCGCATAGAACCTCATAGGCAATTCAATATGACGGACACGGAGACGCACGCGACTCGCGCCGGGACAACGTCACACGGCACGGCGTGACGCCGGATCCCCTTCCTGACTTGCCGGAGGAGCTTGAGATCTGCTTTCCGGAAGCTCCGAGATCACATTGGTTCCCGCGCCAGGACGGGATGCCCACGCGTAGTGCTCGATGATGCTGACACGCCCCGACGCATCCATCTTGACTTCGCAATGGGATTCGCCGCCATCGAGCCGGCCGTCATCCTGGAGCTGCGCATAGCGGAAGTGCAGCGTTCCATTCGACAGTAGACCGACAAGCGAACCTCGGCGAATCCCTCCGCCTGCATACTCTGCCGTCACTAGGTTATCGGTCTGCTGAAAGCGAAAGATCGTATCCGCGTTCACGACGCCGCCCGGCGCCGTCTTCGACGCGTGCATTGATCGCCCTTCGAGCGAAAGGCCTTCGTCCATCGATTCCCTCCTCATGTCCGCGATCTACCGCATGCCGTGAGTCCCTCGCGATGTAGAACTCAGTCGCGAACTGCACGTGATCCGCTCCAGGAGCTTGGTTACAGAGCTACATGCGTGCCGCTCGTTGTGGAGGTGCTCATGGAGTATCCGTGGTTCTCTGGAGTACGGCAAGGATGTCTGGGCGTGAGCATGTGGGAGAGAAGGTCGCGATCCTCGCAACGCAAGTGCGTGGAACTCAAGGGTTCCGGAGCGGCATGGCGGGACGAGAACGCCCCTTGGAATCAGAGAAGCTGGCTTCTCCTGGTACGCTCCAGGCGAGATTCCTCGTGTTCGGCTGATCTGGAGCTGATGAAGGCGCCGTTTGGCGCTTCTCGCACGATATCTCTCAACGCCGACTAGGCAGGCGCCGTAGGCTCTGTGACTCATGTTCCGCGGCAACGCTTCCACTACCCAAGTATGGTGTGCCCGAACCAGTGTGCATACTCCTGCGTGAGGTCCGGATCCATCGCTAAGCGTTCGACGGCCTGGAGCCAAGGAGTCAGCTCGAAGCTCCACGGTCGGCCGGGAGTCTTCGTTGCCGAGTGGCCGGCTTGGCAACATGGGCAGTCCCGTGGATTCAAGCACGTGTTTGCGACACTTCATAGGTCATCGATCTCTCCCGAATCCCTCGAGAACGCTGAGCTTCTGCAGAAAAGCGAAGGAGTCCCGCGCGTCCGAAGGATCCAGCGACACGAGATACCGCGCCGCAATCGAGATTCCGGGGAGTTTGATGGCAGCATCTCCCGGCCGGCTTCACGGCCCCTTTATGACAGCAGATGTCACAAATAACGACTAACGTTGGTCCGAAGGATGAGACGTGGAATACGGCGTCGAGGTGTTCGAGCGAGTCCGCAAGCCAGTGCTAGCCACTTCGCCGGAATCAGAATGGAGTACATCGAGAGCGCGATCGAGCTTCCCGGTGTGCTTCCAGTAAGAGGAGGCTACAGCATGAAGGTCTACATCGTCTGCGATCTGGAAGGGACATCAGGAGTCGTCCACCATCGCCAACAATGTCAGTGGGATGACAAGAAGGAGTGGTATGCACCGTTTCTACATCAGGCAAGGCGCTTAGCCACCGAAGAGCTGAACGCAGCCGTGCAAGGAGCAATCGACGGCGGCGCGGATGAGGTCTGGGCGTGGGATGGCCATGGCGGATTCCCTGGGGGGCTCGATGTCGAGCTTGTTCATCCCGACTGTAAGTTGGTGATGGCAGCAGGAGATGGCGGTCCGGTTGGTATTGATAGCTCGTTTGACGCGTTGATGATGGTCGGCTTGCACGGAATGAGAAATGCACTGTGGGGGAGGCTTGCCCACAGCTTCCACAAGGGAATCATTGGCATGTGGGTTAACGGAACGAAGTGGGGCGAGATCGCCGCGAATGCATGGGAAGCGGGCCAGCACAATGTGCCTGTTGCGTTCCTCGCTGGCGATCGCGCTGCTGCAGACGAGGTCACGGCGCTCATCGGCGGCGTCGAGACCGCCATCGTCAAGCGCGGACTGAGTGAGCGACCCGCATTCCTCGAACAGTCGCCCACACTCTGCCTCGCACCGGCGAAAGCTCGGGAGGTTATCCGCGAAGGCGCGGCGCGGTCGATGGCAAACATCAAGCGCATTCCACCATATCAGGTTGAGCCACCCTACACAGTCCGCACAGAGTATGAGAGCAAGAAGGTTGCCGATTGGATGATGGAGAACAGGCCCGGGCTCACCCGCATTGATGAGACAACGGTGGAATCCGTGTCCGACGAGTTGATGCTCGCGCTCTAGGCGTTGATGATAAGAGGGAAGCCGACGTCGAAGGCGGGCGGCTTCCCGCAAGGAGGACACAGTGTTTGAGGTCATTGACCTTACCAAACGACTCCACAAGAGTAGCCTCTCCTATCCAGGCGACGAGCGTGTTCTGATCATCGAACGGATCGATGTCGGAGATCCGACATGCCAAGTCTCGAGACTCGCGCACCTCGACCTCCACGGCGGGACCCACATCGATGCGCCACTTCACTTCATTCCAGGCGGTGCAGACGTCGCAGCCCTTACACTTCAGCTACTCCCCGCCGTGCTCGTCGAGACGTCCCATTGTCCGATTGGCCCAGCAGATCTTCCGAATGAGATCGCGGGATGCGCTGTGCTATTCAGCACAGGGTGGGAGCGCCGGAAAGATGCGCCCGAGTTCTTCTCCGAGTATCCGTATCTAGCAGCCGAGGCTGCCCAAGCTCTGGTAGACGGCGGGGCAGCGCTTGTGGGGCTTGACACACCGAGCGCCGATCCTATGAAGGAGCCGTACGAGTTCCCGGTACACAGGATCCTCCTTCGAGCCGGCATTCCAATCGTCGAAGGATTGTGCAATCTTCCTCTGCTTCATCGAATAGCTGGAGAGATCTGGTTCGGATGCTTCCCATTACCGATCGAAGGCGTTGAGGGCTCACCGGTCCGAGCCATCGCACTCACACCACGAGATACAGCGTAGGGAATCGACACACCCGTTCTCGAGACCAGGCACTCAGAGTATCCGTGGATCTTCTCAGAGATGAAGTGGCGCGGATCGTGAAGCAGACAGCTCACTGCCAAGGCTTCACCCGTTTGACATGGACGGAGAGGGGCCGTTGCTGCATCCCTATGGGAGCAGGAGGCTCCGGGATGTCGGGTGGACGGGGCATCGGGTCTCCCTGTCAACATCCCACGGCTTCCCTGCGTCGCGCTCCCACAATCAATGAAGTCTGTCCTCGTACAGGTTTGAGTCTGCGATCACCCGTGATACGTGTTGCAGATCTGCTCTCCAAAATCCGCGATTGAGAGACGTAGCGCCAGCGGTTCCAACACCTCAATCGCATTTCCGTACGAGAGTAGTACAGCACGTGCTTGCTCGAAGGTCTCAAAGGCCAAGGAGATCACTGAGAACCGCTCGTCCGCATCCTTCTCATGCACTTGATCGATGTGATGTCGAAGGCTGTGCTTCAGCTGCGCGAGCACATCAGTGGAAGCCCGCGCCTTGACCGGCAGATGCACACGGCGCTCCTCGCGGGCTTGTGCCCAAGTTGTCCAGAAGCGCTCAAGATCGAAGCCCTCCGAGCGGTCGAAGCCTTCATCGAGCATCGTCGCAGCGAGCACCGATGCTACGCGATCCACGCGCATCCTTCCGTCCCGACCTTGCCAGACGACGTACCATGCCGTCCCCTTTGCCACGAGTCCGTATGGCGCGATGTCGTGTTTGATGCGCACACGCCGCGCACGAAGAAACGTGACCTGTGCCCACCGGTTCTCCCAGACAGCTTGCCTCAACGCAGGGAGAATGGGCAGAGCCTCCCGCGAAGGGTTCCACTCTTTGGGATCGAGGAAGATTCGATTTCGAACATCGCGCTCGACTGTGCTACGCGATGCAGGCAGACCTGCCGCCAATTTGCGTATTGCGCCCTTTGCCTCCGCTCCCATCCCAAGGGCGGCAAGGGGCGCCGATGCGCTGAGCGTGAAGAGCGCCTCGAGTTCAACGCGTGTTAGATCGGTCAACCGCAACCGGAAGTCCTCATGCAAACAGACCCCGCCACTGGGTCCACGCTCTGTATAAACCGGGAATCCAGCGACACGAAGCGCATAAAGGTCACGGGTAATCGTCCGCCGGGAGACCTCGAACTCCCGGGCAAGGCGATCTGTTGTAGTGCGTCCTCTCGTCTGCAGGTACATCAGCGTCGACAGCAACCGATCCGCACGCATAGCTCTCTCCTCGAATCCTCAATGAATGCGATCTTACATTTGGGACACTAGATGTCCCAAATAGATACCATACTGTTCGTGTAGGGAAAGGAGCATGACGGATGGAGTACGTGGAGAGCTTGGAGAACCTGGATCCCCGGATCAGGCAGCAGGTGCTGACGATTGTCCGCGTGAAGGGGAAGAAGCATCTTCGGCCGTGGCACGGTGCGCCGCCGGTTTCGCGTGTTCTAGTGGGGGTGAACTCGGAGATCGCGGTGTGGCGCCCCTTTCCCGAAGCGAATTCGATCCGGGACTACGCACTGCACGTCAGCTACTTCGAGAACGTTGTCGCCAACAGACTCACTGGAGCGGATCTACCCGTGGAGTTCGACCTGCGGAAAAGGGGTTGGCCTGTCACACTCGATGCCGTGGACGAGAAGCAGTGGAGGGCAGAGAAGCGCTTCGTCAACGAGGTCCATGAACGACTCGCGGACGCCGTCATGACCTTCGATCTACGCAAACTCGATCAGGTCGTCTCGGAGAAGGCGCGGATGACGGCCATGGAGCTCATTCACGGCGTCGTGGACCACACGCTGTACCACACGGCAGACCTGCAGCTACTCAAGAAGCTTGCCAAGCTGGCGCTGGAGTAGGGGACCAACGCTGTGAGCGGTGTCCCGCCACGGAGGCGCCGATACGTCTTCCACTGCACGGTGACTCGAAAGGAGACCCGATGTCCGACAGCAGCAGCAAACGCAAGGAGTCGCGACCCGTCCAACTCGAAACGGCGACCCTGGAGGACGCGGGGCCTCTTGCCGTCGTCGCGAATCTCGCCTTCTACGACGATCGTAAGATGATGCTGGCCGAGTTCCTTGGGCCAAAACTGGACAAGGAGGATCCGGTCAAGGGGCCACCGCACACATCCTACTGATGGGTGAGGAAAGTCATCGAGTTCCTTTCTCAGGGAGATCACAAGGGACCGGATGCGACCTACTACAAGGTCATCTTCGGTAGGGATCGCATCGTCGGAGGTCTTTTCGTCGAGATTCACCCCGGCAGAGGGGAGTGCCGGTGCGAAGGGATTTACGTTGACCCTGACTATCAGAACCAGGGAATCGGCAAAGAGATCATGCGTCAGATGTTCCGCAAGCATCCGGACGCTCGTCGCTGGACCCTTGAAACACCTGTATGGGCAACGCGAAACCACCACTTCTACAAACGCATGGGGTTCGTGCATTTCGGGACATGTGACCTCGATCTACCGGAGGAGTTTTAGTTCCAGCAGCATGGGAACACGCTGCCGCAGGCAGAACGTCTCAAGCTGTAGAAAGAGGACGATGCAACCGAGCAAGTTGCGGCCCAGTTTATCGGGTCAATGGGGGTGCGTTGCACAGAGAATCCGTATTCGCGAATCAGAACGGCCCGCTATCGGCGCCCCACTTCTGAGCAAATGCTCTATCCCATGGCACAGACGAAATTCTCGAAGACACTAGCCAGGCAAGCTGTCAAGGAATAGTCAAACGCGGAGAGACGCGATACGCTAGCGCTCGCACTTGGAGTGGTGCAGTCAAGTTCCACGCACTCTACGAGAAGATGGGTTCACTCGCTTCGAAACCACGGAAGGAGACGGGACTCCATTCAAGTCCTTCGACGCCAAGAACCTCTTGTCGCAGGAAGAGCGGTTGAAACGGTAGAATAGGGAACAATGCTGCCGATCGAAGTGCGAATCGTCGAGATGAAGCCGATGCGTGTCGCATGCGCGCTTGGGTTTGGCACAAATCCTGAGGATCAAGCGTTCTCGATCCTCGTCCCTTTCGCGAAGCGCATCGGCCTTGAGCCAGGTAGCCCCGGCTACCGTACGTTCGGTTTCGATAATCCGAGTCCCGCGCCCGGCAGCCCGAACTACGGTTACGAGGTGTGGCTGCCGGTTGGCCCTGACGTGGAAGCAGAGGACCCCATCACGATCAAGGAAATCCCTGGATCGAAATACGCCGTCACCCGCTTCACCGGGCTATCGAATATCGGTCGAATGTGGGGAGAACTCGTCGCCTGGTTCGAGGACAGCTCCTACACGCGTCCAGTGAATTGGAACGCATGCCTGGAGGAGGTCATCAACCCGACAGAGACGGACCCTGAGAAACTGACATTCGATCTCTACCTCCCGATTTCGTCCTAGCGCAGGCGCTGATCTAGCCTCACTTCACGACTTACACAACTGGTCGACTGATAACGTTCCGTCAGATCGCTCCGGCGAGAGACCGCACACCCGTCTGACAGATGAACGGGCGTCATCCTGCCGCGTGTCTGCAGAGGCATCGAAGTCGACAGCATCGATTTGCCCGCGCGGCTTTCGTTTGCCGAGCAAACCTCATCGCATAAATAGGACACGAGATGTCATAAATGCCTGCAATACTCTCCCTGACGTGAAACGCCATGTATCGGGGAGAGAAGAGTCCCCATACATGGAGAGCGGTCCAGGGACGCTGTGCGCTGCATCTCGCGAGTCGGCAGTACGCGGTGTACTGGCGATGCCAGCGGGAATTTCAGGCGCTACCTCTCCCGCGCCATGCGTCGAGAGGTACAGGACGAAACGACACGACTCGCACGAAACGAAGGAGGCTCGCATGACGAAGGAACTTGAGGTTCGCAAGGTGGATCTGCCGACGATGACCGTCGCCAGCGTTGTCGGCTTTGGCAAGGAGCCGGAGCCGGAGGCACTGCAGCTTATGAAAGACTACGCTGACAGGATCGGCGTTGAGATGGCATCCGCGGAGCACCAAACGTACGGATTCAACAATCCGGACCCACAGCCGGGAAAAGCGGAGTACGGGTACGAGATCTGGATGCGCGTCGAGCCCGGGACGGTGGCGGAAGAGCCGGTCAAGATCAAGGAGATCCCCGCCGCCTCGTATGTCGTCACGCGACTCACCGGGGTGCAGAATATCTTCCGCGTCTGGCAGGAGCTCGGCGATTGGTACGACGTGGAGTACGCCGACGGCCCCCCCTCGAAGCACTATGGGTACGAGTCCCTTCAGACGCCGAACGAGCCAGATCCAGAGAAGTGGGTCTTCGATCTGTACATGATCGTAGAGACCGCATAGAGGATCTCACCGCAAGACGCAAGCGGGGGAGAGGGCGCGGCGCTTTCTCCCTCGCCGCTTCATCTGCCTGAAGCAAGAAGCAAATCTTGCGGGCTGCAACCGAGATTGATTGCACGATCGCGATGCTCGCGTGCAAGGCCACGACTTACTCGCCCGGTGCGAGCGGTTCGAGGCCCGCGATCGGACATTTCGGTCAATGCGTGCTATCCATCGGGGCAAGCGCACCGGCAACCACATCGCTGCCTATGCTTCCAAGAACACCCGGACGTATCCCAACGCCTCGCAGTCTCCCAGCACAGTCTTCTTCGGTTCAACCCGGATGAAACCTGATTTAGCCTCTGTATAGCTTGACGGTCTGCGCTGCGAAGTCCGCGATCGAGAGGCGCAGTGCCAACGGTTCCAGCACTTCGACGGCATCCCCGTAGGCAAGCAGCAGGCCGCGCGCTTGCACGAACGTTCCGAAGGTCAGCGAGATCTCTCGAAACTCCTCGTCCGTGCCTTCTTCATGCACTTGGTCGATGTGATGCCCAAGGCTGTACTCGAGCTGAGCGAGCGCAGCAGTTGAGGTCCGTGCCTTGACCGACAGGTACGCCCGGCTCTCCTCGAAGGCTTGTGCCCAAGCGGCCCAGAAGGCCTCAAGATCGAAGCCCTCCGTACGGGCGAAGCCTTCGTCGAGCATCGTCGCAGCGAGCGCTGATGCTGCGCGATCCACGCGCATTGCTCCATCCCGACTTCGCCAAACGACGTACCAGGCAGACCCCTTTGCCACCAGCCCATGCGGTGCAATCTCACGCTCGATCGGGATCTGTCTTGCGCGCAGGAAAGTGACGCGCGCCCAGCGGTTCTCCCAAACAGCTTTCCTCAGCGTGGGGAGGATGGGGAGAACCTCTCGTGATGTGTTCCACTCATTGGGGTCGAGAAAGATCCGGTTCCGCACATCTCGCTCGACGCTACTCCGCGCCGATGGCAATCCGGCGGCAAGCTTCAGTAAGGCGCCTTTTGCCTCTCCTCCCATCCCGAGGTCGGCAAGCGGCGCGGGCACACTGAGCGTGAACAAGGCCTCTATCTCGTCGCGTGTCAGATCGGTTAGCCGCATGCGGAAATCCTCGTGTAGATAGACTCCCCCCCTGGCCCCTCGCTCTGTATAGACTGGAAATCCAGCGACACGCAGCGCGTATAAGTCGCGGATGACTGTCCGTCGGGAGACCTCAAACTCCCGGGCAAGACGATCCGTTGTGGTACGTCCGCGTGTTTGCAGGTACATCAGCGTCGACAGCAACCGATCCGCACGCATGGGTCCCTCCTCGAAGCGCCAGCGAATGCGATTCTAATCTGTGACACAGGATGTCACAAATAGGCGACACACTGTTCGTATAGAGAAAGGAGCAAGCTGTATGGAGAAGCTGGACCCACGAATCAAGATGGCGATGTTGTCAATCCACGCCACCCCCGGACGCCGGCCATGGCATGGAGCCCCAACGGTATTGAGTGCTCTGCATGGAGTGAGTCCGCAAGTGGCGGTGTGGCGTCCCCATCCAGAGATGATCTCGATTCGCGACATCGCGCTGCATATCACCTACTTCGAGAACCTTGTGGCCAACAGACTCAGCGGCATGGATCTACCGGTGGCATTCGAGCTACGAGCGCGAGGTTGGCCCGTCGTAATCGAGACCCTTGATGATGAGCAATGGACATCGGAAAAAGACATCATCCGAGAGGCTCATGAGCACCTTGTCGAAGCCGTCAGGAGCTTTGATCCAAGCAACCTCGATCAGCCGCCCCCCGCGAAGAAGACCAAGCGAGGCGCCATCGAGTTCATTCATGGGGTGGCTGAACACACGCTATACCACACGGCGCAAATCACGATGCTCAAAGCGCTCGCCAAACAGGTCCTAGAGAAGTAGACAGGTACGATGCGCCGCTTCGCGGCGAGAGGCTTCGGCAGATTCCTCAGATCGCACGCCGAATCGAAAGGAGACGCGATGCCCGAAGGCACTCGCAAGTATAGAGAGACGCGACCCGTCCGACTCGAACTGGCGACTCCGGCGGACGCTGGGCCATTGACCGTCATCCAGGGACGAGCATTCCACGATGATATCCGCTTCATTCCCCCGGAGGACTGGCGCCGCCTGCTGGAGGCCAAAGATCCGAGCCAAGGTCCGCCAGGCGTGACAGACATCGAGTGGACCCGGCGTGTCATCAAGCATCCTGACACCGCTTATTACAAGATTCTGCTTGGCCATCGATTGGTCGGCGGCGTGATTGTGGCGGATGCTCCCAAGTATTCCAACGAGAACTTCTGGCGCATTTTCATCGAACCTGTGTATCAGAGTCGCGGGATTGGGACCGAAGCCTTCCGACAGATCTATCGACTGCATCCTGATGTCAAAGCTTGGCGGCTTGGAACGCCGGAGTGGGCAACTCGGAACCATCACTTCTACGAGAGCGTGGGGTTCAGACTCTTGGAGATTCGCCCGGCGAGAAACGAATGGTTCCGCGGCTATGAGTACATTAATGATTCGCCGCAGGAAGAGCGGTTGAAACTCTAGAAGGAGGAAGACATGACGGAGCGTGAAGTGCGAATCGTAGATCTTCCGCCGATGCGCGTGGCAAGCGCGTTGGGTTTTGGCACGGATCCGGAGGATCAAGCGTTCTCAATCCTCATCCCTTTTGCGAAGCGCATCGGCCTTGAGGCTGGGAATCCCGGCTATCGCACATTCGGCTTCGACAACCCGAGCCCCTCGCCCGGCAGCCCGAGCTATGGCTACGAAGTGTGGCTGCCCGTCGGACCTGACGTAGAAGCAGAGGATCCCATTACGATCAAGGAGATCCCCGGATCGAGATACGCCGTCACCCGCTTCACTGGACTGTCGAACATCGGCGCTGCCTGGAAGGATCTCGTCGCCTGGTTCGAGAGCAGCTCCTACAAGAGTCCTCCGAATTGGAACAGATGCCTCGAGGAGGTCACCAATCCGACAGAAACCGACCCCGAGAAGCTGACATTTGACCTCTATCTACCCATTGCAGCCTAAAGAGGAGGAGTATGCCCCCTACCGAACTGCAAGCACGCTACGCCGCAGCTGTCGCCCGGCTCAAAGAGCAGGCGCAATCGGATGCGACACTGATCGGACTCTATGTCTACGGGAGCGCACATCGGGGAGACATCTGGGAGCATTCGGATATCGATGCAGTCTTCGTAACATCCGACGAGAAGAGACTCTGGCAGGCGTTTTCGCTCGTCGAAGATGGGATTCAGGTTTCGGCCGAGGTTTGCTCACGGAGCCACTTCCGAAGGATTCACGAGCGGAGCCTACGTGGTTCCACGATCCACGCGATCTTCGCATCGGGCCGCCTGGTCTATGCCGAGGAGCCGACGCTCAAGGACTACCTTGACGAGGCGGCCGAGGTCGGCGAGCGCGATCTGGAGCTCCTTCGGCTCCGCAACGCGACCAGTCTTGGAGGTTACCTGCACGGAGTGACCAAGGCGCTCGTTGTCCGGCAGGACATCACAACCGGCTACCGTCGGACGATTGGCGCGCTCGATGACTATGCGCGTCTCATCCTCCTGCAGCATGGCGAGGCCCTCTGCGGCGAACTTGTCTCAAAAGCCTGCACGCTCGATGAGAAGTACGCCGAGCTCTGGCGCCGAGCACTCGAGTCTCACAGCGACGCGCAAGCTCTCCTTTCGATCCGAGACGAACTCGAGGGGTACCTGCGGCGTAACGCGAGCGCTTTGTACAAGCCGCTTCTCGATTACTTGCAGGAAGAGCCCGTCTTGCGCAGCGCAAGCGAGATTCAGCGGGCAATCGGTGCGCGGATCGGGATGCCCGATGTTGCCCACGGCGTTGGGATGGCCTGCGAATTCCTCGCAGAGATGGGCTTGATCGAGCAAGGGACGATGCCGGTGAGGCTCACACGCAAAGGGCAAGTCGAGTTCGAGGAGTCAGCCTATTACTACGGAGGCGAAACATGAGAACGACGATCGAGGTGCGAGGCGCACGCGAGAACAACCTGCAAAACATCGATGTCGAGATTCCACGGGAAGCGCTAACTGTTGTCACGGGGGTTTCCGGTTCAGGAAAGTCATCTCTCGCATTCGATGTCATCTTCGGCGAGGGGCAACGGAAACTTCTCGACTCGTTGCCGGCCTTCTCGCGCCACTTGATCACGCAGCCCCGCCGGGCCGACGTGGACTTGGTCTTCGGTCTCTCGCCGGTCGTCGCCATCATGCAACAGCGAGGGGTCTCAAACCCTCGCTCAACGGTCGGGACGATGACCGACATTTACGACTACATGCGGCTCCTCTTCTGTGTCGCGGGGACCGGTCACTGCCCATACTGCGGTGAAGCGATTCCGATCAAAACGGTTGAGCAAGTGATCGAGCGCGTCTCTGCGCTACCCGATGAAACAACAGTCGAGCTGCGCGCGCCCGTCCGCAAGATCTTCAACGAGCCGTACCGGCGGCTGTTCGATGTCCTGCGGGAGCAGGGACACAGGCGATTCGTCATTGACGGAGAGCCCTATGATTCCGGAGACCGCCTTGACCTCGACGAGGATCGCGACTACGTGATCGAGGTCGTTGTCGATCGCCTCTCGCTCGGCGGCGATGTCCAACGCGCGCTTCTCACGTCATTCGAGGCCGCGAAACGGGTCGGTGGTGGACTTATGAGACTCGAGGTTGTCGAATCCCCTCTCTCCAAGCGGGAGCTCGCGGCGTACCACAAGGAGTTCGGCTCCTGCGAACACCACATGTTCTTTCACGATCTCGAGGCGTACTACTTCTCGTTCAACGACCCGGTCTCCGCCTGTCGCGCCTGCGGCGGATTGGGTTCCGTTCTTAGAGGCGATCCCTTGAAGATCATTGCGAATCCCGCGAAGTCGCTGCGCAAGGGTGCCATCTCGAATACGCTGATGAATCTCTCGAACCCCCAGCGGTTTGCCTTTCTCTACAGCATTGCACAGCACGGCAAGATCGATCTCGATACGCCCTATGAGGACCTACCTGAAGCGGCGAAGCACCTTCTTCTCCACGGAACCGGCGGAGAGACTTTCGAAATGCTTGAGCCGCCGGGGTCCTCGAAGCGGATCCGCCAAGCTGGGCAGCACATCACATTTGAGGGTTTCATCAAGTTCACCGAGAGATGGGCGAAGCAGAAGCGCGATCGCGGGGAATCCATCCACTCCGATTCGTACATCGGACGACAGCTAATGAGTGAGGAGCTCTGTCCGGACTGCAACGGAACGCGTCTTCGACCAGAGCGAATGCTGGTGAAAGTCGAGGATCATACGATCCATGATCTCGTGATGATGCCGCTGGAGGACCTCCGCCAGGTCCTCGAGACCGTCACACTCCCCCCGAACCTTTCGGAGGTTGGAGCAACCGTTCTAAGTGATCTGACGACGCGTCTCGATGTTCTCCTCGACATCGGCCTGGGCTACCTGGGTCTCGGTCGGAAGACATCGACGCTCTCAGGAGGCGAGAACCAGCGCGTTCGCCTGTCCACCCAGATTGGATCCGGGTTGATGGGCATGCTCTACGTGCTCGACGAGCCGTCGATCGGCCTGCACCCAAAGGACAGCGATCGGATCATCCGCACAATGATGCGACTTCGCGACATCGGGAACACCGTGCTCGTTGTCGAGCACGACCCGGACACGATCCGCGCTGCAGACCACATTGTGGAGATGGGCCCTGGCCCGGGAATCCACGGCGGCCATGTTGTCACGCAAGGAACGCTCGCCGATATCAAAGCGTGCGAGTCCTCTCCGACGGGGCGATTCCTTGGAGGCAAAGAGCAGATTGCCGTACCTGTCGAGCGAAGGCACTCCAATGGGCAGCGCCTATCCATCCGTGGTGCGCGCGAGAATAACCTCAAGAACCTCGATGTGGACATACCTCTCGGTCTTCTCGTCTGCATCACCGGTGTCTCGGGGTCCGGGAAGTCCAGCCTCATCAACGAGGTGCTCTACAAGAGCCTTCGTGCGCGCTTGCAGGATCATACGACACGCCCCGGCGACGTGGATGCTGTTGAGGGGATCGAGCACGTGAATAGCGTGATCCACATCGACCAATCTCCGATCGGCCGGAATTCACGCTCGAATCCGGGCACCTACACCGGCGTGCTCGACCGTATTCGGAAGCTGTTTGCCGAACTCGATGAAGCGAAGGAGGCCGGCTACCACAACGGAACGTTCAGCTACAATGCGAATCAGAGCGGGCGCTGCGAGGAATGCCTTGGAGATGGCGTGATCGTAACGAAGCTTCAATTCCTCCCTGACATCGAGACGGTCTGCCCTTCCTGCAAAGGGCGCAGATTCAAGGAGGAGGTTCTCGACATCAAGCTTCGGGGCAAGAGCATCGCCGATGTTCTCGACATGTCGTTTGAGGACGCGGAGAGCTTCTTTGCGGATGATCGAGCGATTGTGCGCAAGGTGCGGGTACTCAACGGGCTCGGCCTCGGGTACCTGCAACTCGGCCAACCCTCGAACACGCTCTCGGGTGGCGAAGCACAGCGGGTCAAGCTGGCTACAGAGCTTGCCAAGAAGAAGCACGGACACATCGTCTACATCCTCGATGAGCCGACGACAGGCCTGCACCTCGCTGACATCCAACGTCTTCTGGACTGCGTAAACGGCCTCGTTGACGAAGGGCATAGTGTCATCGTGATCGAGCACAACCTCGAAGTGATCAAGTGCGCCGATTACGTCATCGACCTCGGCCCCGAGGGTGGAAACGCTGGCGGCGAGCTCGTTGCCTCCGGTACCCCGGAGGATGTCGCTGCTGCCGTCGACTCGTATACGGGACAACATCTGCGGGCAGTCCTGAATCTCGCCTGATCAGGATCTGCATGAAGGTCCCCAGGGTCTGCCAATCGGACGGAACAAGCGGTATCGCCTCGACGTGTGGATGTCTTGGCATTGCGGTTCCTGGAACCGTAGCCGTCAGAAAAGAGAGCGCGCGCGATCGGTGTTTTCCAGCACTCGGTGAAGGAGGGACTGTCTCAGTGTCGTAAGTGCTCCGTTCGATGCGCGGCGCACGGCGCGCTCGCAAGCCGGCCGTGCGTGCTTCAGCTCGGCGTTCGCCGCGGGTGACCTGACCTCAAGCAGTGCAAGCAGTGTGAAGTAGAATGGGAACCGCCGCCAGCGCCCGGTGCTCAGTCGATGGGCTCGGAGAAGCTTCAATTGCTCATCAACCCACGTCATGTGGCTCGATCCATCGCTCGCTGCAAGCAGCCTCATGTAACTGATCGCGGAGTGCGCGCATTCCCCGATTGCGCAGTGCTGCTGCGCATAGCATTGACGGCTGAAGATCTGGAAGGCACGAGTTGTCGCTGCGCGTACAGGTTCCTGGCTGGGGGCGAGCATTTGGAGTGCTCGAACCGCCTCGTGGCTGAACACGTTCCATGCCGCGAGCTTCGTCTTCAGTCGCTCGCCCGTCGGCAACTGCGCGCTATTCAGCAGATCGGCGGGTAGAGGCTGGAACATGCCTTGCCGTCGCCCAGCGGTGACTTGCCGTGACAGCAGCCAGGCAACGGCATCAGCCATCTCGCGCTTACTTGGCCGTTCCGACCCTTTGACGAATCGACGGAAGATCCTCTCAAAGCTGGCGGTCAGACTCCGTGTATCCGTCATCATCACACCCATCACCCGACGCAGCCTACTCCTATCACGTCTCCTTCCCGTCTCAGCAGCAGGGACATCCTTCTCCCCCACTACAAACTATCCGAGGGTTTTGTGCGCCAAACCCTGAACCTCTACGCTTGCAAGGGGGGATCCGGCGTGGGCGTAGAGGCCGTCCTGACTCAGCTTCGTATCTCGATGGCTAATCGGAGCGTTTCTGTGTCTTCTCCCAACGTACATCCTCTCGAAGGGGCGCGAATTCAGGTGCAGCGAGAAGTGCTGCATCGATTGCAGAGCAGATTTGCCTGGCTTCAGCAAGGCGTTGGAACGCCTCCTCAACGTGCCCACACCCAGCAGCAGCACGCGCTGCATTGACGAGAACTGAAGGATCTTGGGAACTATGGAACCCCGATAACCGCCTGTACAAAGTGTGTGCTCCGGCGTAGTCCTGATTGTCGAGCATCGCGAGTGCCTGCTCGGCAAACTCGACCCCGATTACCTGGGCGAGTTCCTCCTGTTTCTCCGGGTCGAATTGGAGAGCGTACGCGGGATACTCGTACATCAATGCAAATCCCGCTTTGACCGCGGTCCTGTTCGATGGGACGTTGATGACGTGGCAGTGCCAGCCGATAGCGGAAAGCCCCTCAGCGAAGGCCATCTCCAGAAACAGGCAAGTGCAAGCATGGGCGAGTCCACGTCGCTGGTGCTCGGCTTCCGTCTCAACGCCGATATCTGCTCTCGACAGGCCGACCGAATCCGGGAGACACCAGGCAACGACATGTTCGTCATGAACGGCAACCGCGCCAAAGGCACGCTCCAAGAACTTCTCTTGAGAGCCGAAGTTGTGCGCCATCCATTGGGATACCTTCTCATGCATGGCGATGTCTGACTGAAGCAGTGTGCGATCCAGTTCCCGAATCTCGTATCCCGTAGGTACGAGATCGCGCCATCCCGCCTGGGGAGGGGCTGTGCACTCGTAGTACAGGCGGCGATCCGGGACTACGGCTCGAGGTGAGAGGATCGCGGGCAGCGAGCATTGCCACTCCGGTCCATCGCAAACCAGGAATGTGAATGCAATTCCGTGTTTCGGACCGTAGCTCTCGAACAACCAGCGATTGAGCGCCTGATGATACTTCGGAACGTGCGCGTTCCCCGCGAGATAGGTCCATGCGAAAGCGCCTTCCTGCGCAAGGATGAACAGACATGTGGGCGATTTCATGGAATCGGTTAGCGCGATGCCGGGCCGAGTTCCGGCGAGCACTGCTTGCGCCATGCGCTGATCCTTCAGTTTGGTTGCCAGCGGAAGGAGTGCTGGCATGCTGTGAGTAGGCACTTGACGAAGCATCGTTTCTCCCTTGTTGACTACTTGTCGGAGTAGATTGGAGGCCAGAGACCCATGAACCAAAGGGTGTGCTCCTTCTTGCGGAAGAACAGGCGATAATTGCCGAGCACAATCTCTCGGTGAGGAACTTCGGCCATGCCCTCTAATGGCAGCAGCCGGTCTGGCAATACGTCAGGATCTGCCAGAAGCGTGCGCAAACCCTTTGCGAATGCCTCTGCCTCTGGATCCTGCTTCTTGCGTAGGTCGCGCAAAGCGAGGTGAACTTGACAGCGGGCAAAATGCGTGACTTGGAGGTTCATTTCGAGCCTCCGCGATCCTCATCATCAATGTCTGCAAGAAGCTGCTCGATGGAATATCCCTTGGCAGCAGCGATATCCTTCTCACCCATCGCAAGCAACCCGAGGATTTCGCGTTCGCGAACCATCCGTTCGTAGGTTTCCACCCGAAGCATGACGGCTGCGGCACGACTGCGTTGCATGACGACGATCGGTTCCTCTCCTGCACTCAAGGAGCGAAGCACGCTCGAGATGTCCTGACGTAGATCAGTTACCGGGATGAATTTCGGGATGTGTGTTGACATTGAGGCCTCCTACTGTACGTTAAAATGTACGTCTGAAAGTGTTGGTTGTCAAGGCTTCTCGTCTCGTGCCAGGAATCAAAGTGTCTGATACACTGATCGAAAAGGAGCTTCCCATGAACGGCAACCCGCTTGACCGGGCAAATCTCGTGGGCATTGGGCGTACTGCAGAGATTTACGCATGGGGAGATGGTAGGGTCTTGCGACTGTTTGGTGAAGGTGCTTCTGAGCAGTACGCAATGCGCGAGATGAACGCCTTCCGCATCGCGAACGAGGCACAACTTCCTTGCCCTGCTGTCTATCCGGGAAACACGCCGGACGGTCTCGTGCGCATTGAAGGACGGCTGGGATTCGTCATGGATCGCGTCGAAGGCCCTTCGATGCTCCAGATCCTGACCAAGCAACCCTGGAGACTCGTCTCTTTTGCACGTGCCATGGCGGCATTCCATCTGGGACTGCACCGGCAACACGTGACAGATCTGCCCTCGCAGCGTCAGCGATTTGAGGCAATTGCCGCATGGATCGGCAACGTGCTGGGATCGAGCATTGGGGATCGCGTTCGAGCTGCGCTGGACCGACTTCCGGATGATGATGCGCTCTGCCACGGAGACTTCCATCCGGACAACATCCTGCTTGGCGATTGTGGGGCGACGATCATTGATTGGGGGCCGGCCACGACAGGTGCTGCGGCCGCGGATGTAGCTTGGACAGCATACCTGTTCAAACATGCAGGTTACCCACCGGGGATGAATCGTTGGCAACGCCTCATGCTGGCAGCCTTTCGGCGGCTGTTCTACGCCGTGTACAAGCGGGCATATGCTCGACGTGCTCCGTTCCCTTGGTCGGAAGTCGAGGCTTGGGCTCCCGTGATCGCGGCGATGCGTTTTCGGGATCAGATCCCGGAGGAGAAGTCTTTCTTGGAGCAATACCTGAAGCAAACTTTCGGATGCGGAGAGAACTAACGCTCGATGCGCCAGATATTCGATGTTTGCGTCTTGTCGACAAGGCGCGCGCCGCAGGAAGCTAGTAGACGATTCGACGCTTCGTTCGTCTTCAGAGGGTCGCCCCAAACGGATTGGCAGGCGGGCTGGGATAGGGCCCAGTCGACAAGTGCCCGAACGGCTTCTGCGCCATACCCCTTTCCGCGTACAGCGTCTGCGATGCCATAACCGATTTCCACAGCGCCCTGTGCATCGGGTACGCCCTTGAAACCCAGGCAGCCAATGGCTCGAGGCATTTCTCGCGTTACCACAAGCCAATAGGTGTGCCAAAGGTGCTCGGCGAACGCTACATGATGCATCTTCTCGATCTTGATGTTGCATGCGCGGAGCACCGGTGCTGAGAACGTCCCTGGCTCGATTTGCACGCCCAATTGCCGCTCAAACTGCGACAGGCTCTGCGAGCAGAGTACGAGCTCAGCGAGCGTGAGCGGGATTAGACGAAGCCGCTCTGTGCTTAGCGGCTCTTGCGCCCGATATGAGTTGTCGGCCATACGCTGCAGCCCCCTTGTGCATCTGCGGGATACGTCGTGCATGAACCTGGTGCATGCACGACACGTTGGAGCACTCCATCAATCACTGGTTATCCGTATCTCCTCTGGATGCATGATATCTCATGATCGCCCGCCGTAGTGATTCACGCCCAGATTTTGGGGACAACTCTGAAAGCGCGCTGTCTGTCAAGGGAATGTTCTCGATTAGCCTCCTTGGGGGGTTCGGTCTCTGCATCAACTGCCGGTGAGTCGGAGTCATCTCTTAGTAGAGTCCAAGCATGTGGTGTATTGGGAGACTGCTAAGACGTAGTCTGAAAGAACGACCATCGCTACCATCTTCGGAAATCAAGAAGTAAGCCGACTGACATCGGCACCGAGGAGGAAGCGA